>Ga0209577_10001904_pt1 | contig 20375 bp, 28 predicted proteins | sample GraSoiAngelo_109_FD_185874 | JGI IMG/M metagenome (GOLD analysis project Ga0209577, IMG submission 185874) | Grasslands soil microbial communities from the Angelo Coastal Reserve, California, USA - 14_0903_12_20cm (SPAdes) (version 2) | ecosystem: Environmental > Terrestrial > Soil > Grasslands...
TCAACTCCGAGCGCACGAAGTCGGACAAGGAAGTGAAGCAGCTGTCCGAGCAGACCGAGCGGCGGATCCGGCAGCTCGACGAAGTTTTCGACCTGTTCAAGGGTCTCGCGCCGAAGCAGCTCGTGCACGACGAGATGCTGTACCGCGACCTGAAGGACCGGTTCGGCGAGTACTTCCAGGGCTCGATGGGCGCGGAAGCGATCAAGGACCTGCTGGCGCAGACGGACGTGAAGGTCGAAGCTGAGGTGCTGCGTACGCAGTTCAAGGAAGGCAAGGGGCAGAAGAAGGCGCGCGCGATCAAGCGGCTGAAGGTCGTGACTGCGTTCGTGAACTCGAAGAACTCACCGTCGGGGATGGTGCTCGACAGCGTTCCCGTGATCCCGCCGGACCTCCGCCCGATGGTGCAGCTGGACGGCGGCCGGTTCGCGACGAGCGACCTGAACGACCTCTACCGGCGCGTGATCAACCGCAACAACCGGTTGAAGAGGCTGCTCGACCTGGGCGCGCCCGAGATCATCGTCAACAACGAGAAGCGCATGCTGCAGGAGGCCGTCGACGCGCTGTTCGACAACGGCCGTCGCGGCCGGCCGGTCACCGGCCCGGGCAACCGAGCCCTCAAGTCGCTGTCGGACATGCTCAAGGGGAAGCAGGGGCGGTTCCGTCAGAACCTGCTGGGGAAGCGCGTCGACTACTCCGGCCGTTCGGTGATCGTTGTCGGCCCGGAGCTGAAGCTGCACCAGTGCGGTCTGCCAAAGCAGATGGCGCTCGAGCTGTTCAAGCCGTTCGTCATGAAGCGTCTCGTCGACCTCGGGCACGCACAGAACATCAAGAGCGCGAAGCGCATGGTCGAGCGCGCGCGCCCGGTGGTTTGGGACGTTCTCGAGGAAGCGATCCGCGAGCATCCCGTGCTGCTGAACCGCGCGCCGACGCTGCACCGGCTGGGCATCCAGGCTTTCGAGCCGATCCTGGTCGAGGGCAAGGCGATCCAGATCCATCCGTTGGTGTGCACGGCGTTCAACGCCGACTTCGACGGCGACCAGATGGCGGTCCACCTTCCACTGTCGGCCGAGGCGCAGGCTGAAGCCCGCGTACTGATGCTGTCCTCCAACAACATCCTGTCGCCGGCGCACGGCCGTCCGATCGCCGTGCCGACGCAGGACATGGTGCTCGGCATCTACTACTTGACCTACCAGCAGGACGGCGCGAAGGGCGAGGGCAAGATCTTCGGCTCGGCCGCCGAGGCCGTCATGGCGCTCGACTTCAGCGAGGTCGACCTCCAGGCGAAGATCAAGATCCGTCTCGAGCACAAGGACGTACCGTGGGCGATCGGGACGACCGAAGACGGCGAAACGGTTGCGAAGCCGTTCGAGACCACCGTTGGCCGCGTTATCTTCAACGAGGCGCTGCCCAACGATTACACCTTCAAGAACCAGACGATCCACAAGCGTGAGCTCCAGGACATCATCGACGATTGCGTGGACGAGTACGACAAGGTCGAGGTTGGACGGATCCTGGACCGCTTTAAGGAGCTGGGCTTCCACTACGCGACGCGCGCAGGCGTGACGATCGCGGTCGACGACGTCATCACGCCGCCGAATAAGGGGGAGATCCTCTCGGGCTACGACAAGCAAGCCGACCGGATCGAAGACCTCTTCGCGAAGGGTGTTATCACCGAAAGCGAGCGGCGGCAGGAACTCATCGAGATCTGGACCAAGGCGACCGGAGAAGTATCTGACGCCATGGAAAAGGCGTTCACGCCGTTGAATCCGATCAACATGATGGCCGCTTCTGGCGCGCGCGGAAACATCCAGCAGATCCGCCAGATCGCAGCTATGCGCGGTCTCGTCGCGAACCCCAAGGGCGACATCATCCCGCGTCCGATCAAAGCGAACTTCCGCGAAGGGCTGTCGGTGCTCGAGTACTTCATCTCGACCCACGGCGCGCGCAAGGGACTCGCCGACACAGCGCTCCGCACGGCGGACTCCGGCTACCTGACTCGGCGTCTCGTCGACGTCGCCCAGGACGTTATCGTTCGCGAAGCCGATTGCGGCACCGAGCGGGGCATCCCCGTTCACGTGAGCGTGATCGAGCGAACCGGCGAACGCGCCCCGAACCCTCATCTCGACTCGCAGCTGTTCGGCCGGGTGCTCGCAGAAGACGTCTGGTCGAAGGAACCTCGCCGTAAGGTCGCGAAGGCCGGCGACGAGATCCGCGACACCGAGAAGGATGAGATCTTCGACGCCGGCATCGATACCGTGGTGGTTCGATCGGTGCTGACGTGCGATTCGAAGGTCGGCGTTTGTGTCCTCTGCTACGGACGCAACCTTGCCACCGGGCGCCTCGTCGAAGTGGGCGAAGCGGTCGGCATCATCGCCGCGCAGTCGATCGGCGAGCCGGGCACGCAGCTGACGATGCGTACGTTCCACACCGGGGGCGTCGCAGGTGAAGACATCACGCACGGTCTCCCGCGCGTCGTTGAGCTTTTTGAAGCGCGCAAGCCGAAGGGCGAGGCGCAGATTGCAGAGCTCAGTGGCACCGTCGAGATCATCGAAGGCGACAAAGCCCGCGAGCTCAAAGTTACATCTGAGGACGGCAAGGATGAGGTCGTTTACAAGGTTCCTCGCCGTCAACATCTGAAGATCGAGAACGGCTCGACCGTCGGCGTCGGCGATCAGCTCACCGAAGGGTCGGTCAACCCGCATGAGATCCTTCGGATCCAGGGGCCGCGCGCGGTGCAGGTGCACCTCGTCGGTGAGATCCAGAAGGTCTACCAGTCGCAGGGTGTGCCGATCCACGACAAGCACATAGAGCTCGTCGTGCGCCAGATGCTTCGTCGCGTCAACGTGATCGAGCCGGGCGATGCGGACTTCCTTCCCGGTCAGTTCGTCGAACGTAAGGCCTTCGAGGAGATCAACCGGAAGGTCGTCGAAGAAGGCAGCGAGCCGGCCAGCGCGCGCCCGGTGCTGATGGGCATCACGAAGGCGTCGCTCGCGACGGACTCGTGGCTGTCGGCGGCGTCGTTCCAGGAGACGACCCGCGTGCTGACCGATGCGGCGATCTCCGGCAAGAGCGACTCGCTGCTCGGGCTGAAGGAGAACGTCATCATCGGCAAGCTCATCCCGGCCGGCACCGGCATGTCGCGGTACCGGACGATCCGCGTGTACCCGACCGAGGCGCCGGCGGCGTCGATGTACGCGGTCTCCGACGTGGAAGAGTCGCCGTTGCTCGACGCGCCGATGCCGCGGGTAGAGATCCCGCTGCCGCCGCAGTTCGCCGACGACCAGGACCTCGCGAGCCCGAACGGGAGCGAAGAAGGCGGAACCGGCACCGAAGGCGAGTAGAGCACGTATTCCGCGAAAGGCGGACGGGGCGCCTCCCGGCCGCCTTTTCGCTTTCCCTAAGCGATGTCCCCGGGGATGAGCGAGAAGCAGACGGAGTCGATCGGCCGCCCGCGGAACCGGATCCCGTTGCGCAGGACGCCTTCACGGTGAGCGCCGACCTTCTCGGCGACGCGCTGGCTGGCCTTATTATCGACGGCCGCGACGATCTCGATGCGCTGCAGCCCAAGCTGCTCGAACCCATATCGTGCGAGCAGCCCTGCCGCCGCGGCCGCAACGCCGCGTGCTGCCGCGCTCGTCCGGACCCAGTAGCCGAGATTCGCCCTCATGAAGCGGGTGTCCACCCGATTCAACCCCGCGCCGCCGAGGAACCGGTCGTTTCGGTCGACGATGAAGAATTCGTACATCTCACCGCTTTGGTGACCGGCGATCGCGCGCTCGATGAACGCAGCGCTTTCGGCGACGCGGTATCCGTCATGGGCCCACTCGAGCCAAGCGGACACCTCGGGGATCGACTCAAGCACGGCTTCGCAGTGCGCGCGGGCGTCGTCGGACCGGGGCGCGCGCAAAGTGATCGACCCGTCGGTGAGCGGCTTCGCCATGAGGCTGGATGGTACCCGTGGGGCGGTCACCGCGGAGTGAGGTCGAGCCGGTCACTTTCCGCGTTGCGGGCGGGAATTCGGCCGCCCCCAAGCGCGTTGACACTTTCGCGTTTGCCCTGCTAGCCTCCGTCCTTGCGTTCCGATCTGGGCGCGGTCGGAGCGCGTCCGCGATGAGCCAACGACATCCCCATCGCGGGATATCTGTGCCCCGGAAGTGCCAGCTACACGCCCAGGCGCGTCGCCGCGTCTGAGGAAGGAATCGATGCCGACGATCCAGCAATTGGTCCGTCACGGCCGCAAGACGAAGCGGTCCAAGACGAAGACGCCCGCGCTGAAGGGCTCTCCTCAGCGGCGGGGCGTCTGCACGCGCGTGTTCACGATGACGCCGAAGAAGCCGAACTCGGCGCTTCGGAAAGTCGCGCGCGTGCGGCTGACCGGTGGGGCGGAGGTTAACGCGTACATCCCGGGGGTTGGCCACAACCTGCAGGAGCACTCGATCGTGCTCGTGCGAGGCGGCCGTGTGAAGGACCTCCCTGGTGTGCGGTACAAGGTCATCCGCGCGGCGCTGGACACGGCCGGCGTGCGAGACCGGAAACAAGCGCGCTCGAAGTACGGCGCGAAGCGCGGCGCCTGATCGAACCCCCGCAGCCTCCGAGCGGTGCTCGGGACTGCTTGTGCTGAAAGAGGAACGAGAGAAGAGATGCCAAGGAAGGGCCCGATCCAGAAGCGCGAGGTCGTTCTCGACCCCGTGTATGGGAGCGCGCTCGTGACGCAGCTGGTGAACAAGGTGCTCGAACGCGGCAAGCGAGGCACCGCCGAGCACATCGTGTACGCGGCGCTGGACAGGCTGAAGGATCGCACGGGCAACGAGCAGGTCGCGGGGTTGAAGAAGGCGATCGACAACATCCGGCCGCAGCTCGAGGTGCGCAGCCGCCGCGTCGGTGGCGCGACCTATCAGGTTCCGGTCGAAGTGCCGGGCCGGCGCGCGACGACGCTTGCGCTTCGGTGGCTCGTGCAGAACAGCCGCGGGCGCAAGGAGAAGTCGATGGCCGACCGTCTCGCGGCGGAACTGATCGACGCCGCGAACAACACCGGCACGTCGGTCAAGCGCAAGGAAGACCTTCACAAGATGGCAGAGTCGAACAAGGCGTTCGCTCACTACCGGTGGTAGGGCGGAGCTATGGCACAGCCGGCGGAGAAGATGGCAGTAGAAGCGAGCAAGCAGAGTGGCAAGGACAAGGAGCTCGTGATCCGCGAGTATCCTCTCGCTCGCACGCGCAACATCGGGATCATGGCGCACATCGACGCCGGAAAGACCACCACGACCGAGCGGATCCTTTACTACACCGGCAAGACCTACAAGGTCGGCGAGGTCCACGAAGGCACTGCCGTCATGGACTGGATGGTGCAGGAGCAAGAGCGCGGCATCACGATCACGTCCGCCGCGACGACCTGCCAGTGGAAAGACCACTGGATCAACATCATCGACACTCCCGGCCACGTGGACTTTACGGTCGAGGTGGAACGCAGCCTGCGCGTCCTCGACGGGGCGGTCGCGGTGTTCGACGCCGTCGCCGGCGTCGAACCACAGAGCGAAACGGTCTGGCGCCAGGCCGACCGCTACCAAGTGCCGCGGATCTGCTTCGTGAACAAGATGGACCGGGTCGGAGCCGACTTCTTCCGGACGGTCGACATGATCCGCGACCGCCTCGGTTCTCACCCGATCCCGATCCAGCTTCCCTGGGGCGTCGAGGACGGCTTCCACGGAGTCATCGACCTCGTCACGATGACCGGCCACTACTGGCCGGACGAGGGACGCGGCGAGCAGTGGGAAGACCGGCCGATCCCCGACGAGATGAAGGAGCTCGTCGAGCACTGGCGGCACGAGCTGTTCGAAGCGTGCGCCGACTACGACGAGGAAGTTATGGAGGCCTACGTCGGCGGCGCCGACCCGACGCCGGAGCACCTTCGCCAGGCAATCCGCGCGGCGACGCTGTCGGGTAAGGCGACGCCGATCCTGTGCGGCACCGCGTTCAAGAACAAAGGTGTCCAGCAGCTGCTCGACGCGATCGTGATGTACCTGCCGTCTCCGCTGGACGTTCCCCCGGTCGTCGGCACGACACCCCCGGGCGAGCAGGCCTCGCGCGAGGCTACGGACGTCGCGCCGTTCAGCGCACTCGCGTTCAAGATCGCGGCCGATCCGTACGTCGGCAAGCTAACGTACTTCCGCGTCTACTCGGGTACGTTGCGCGCGGGCAGTCACGTCCAGAACTCGACGAAGGATCGTAAAGAACGCGTCGGGCGCATCTTGCAGATGCACGCGAACCACCGCGAAGACCGTCCGGCTGCGTTCGCCGGTGACATCGTCGCCGCCGTCGGCCTGAAGCACACGACGACCGGCGACACGCTGTGCGATCCGTCGGCGCCGATCATCCTGGAATCGATGACGTTCCCCGTCCCGGTCATCTCGGTGGCGATAGAGCCGAAGACCAAAGCCGACCAAGAGAAGCTGTCGAAGTCGCTGGCTGCGCTGTCCGAGGAGGATCCGACGTTCCAGGTGCGGACGGACGAAGAGACGGGCCAGACCGTGATCAGCGGGATGGGAGAGCTGCACCTCGACGTCCTGGTCGACCGGTTGCAGCGCGAGTTCAAGGTCGGCGCGAACGTGGGCAAGCCGCAGGTCGCGTACCGCGAGACGATCGGCAAGCCGGTCGAGGAAGTCGAGCTACGTTTCGTTCGTCAGACCGGTGGCAAGGGGCAGTTCGCCGTGGTCGAGCTCTCGCTCGAGCCGACCGGTCCCGGCGGTGGCTTCGAGTTCGTGAGCAAGCTCAAAGGCGGCGCGATCCCGGCGGAGTACATCCCCGCCGTCGACGAGGGTGTGCAGGAAGCGATGGAGTCCGGCGTGCTCGCCGGATATCCGATGGTCGACATCCGCGTCCTGCTGGTCGACGGCAAGTACCACGACGTGGACTCGTCGGAGATGGCGTTCCGGATCGCCGGCTCGATGGCGTTCAAGGAAGCTGCGCGCAAGGCGAGCCCGGTCCTCCTTGAGCCGATCATGGAGATCGAGGTCGTCACGCCCGAAGCAAACATGGGCGACGTCATCGGCGACCTGACCGCGCGCCGCGGCAAGATCGACCGCATGGAGCCGCGCGGCAACAGCCAAGTGATCCGCGCGCGCGTCCCGCTGGCCGAGATGTTCGGCTACGTGACGGACCTACGATCGAAGACGCAAGGACGAGCAACATCAACGATGCAATTCCATTCATACGAGCAAGTCCCGAAGTCGATCGCGGAAGAGATCGTCGCGAAGGCACGGGGCGAATAACAGATTTCGTCGAGCCGCGAGAGCGCTCACGAGGGGAGGAAGGCAATGGGCAAGAAGAAGTTCGAGCGGAACAAGCCGCACGTCAACATCGGAACCATCGGTCACATCGACCATGGTAAGACGACGCTGACCGCGGCGATCACTAAGACGCTGGCCGAGAAGGGTCTGGCAGACTTCACTCCGTTCGACCAGATCGACAAGGCGCCGGAAGAGCGTGAGCGCGGGATCACCATCTCGATCGCGCACGTCGAGTATCAGACGGACAAGCGCCACTACGCCCACGTCGACTGCCCCGGTCACGCCGACTACATCAAGAACATGATCACCGGCGCCGCACAGATGGACGGCGCGATCCTCGTCGTATCCGCCGCCGACGGCCCGATGCCGCAGACGCGCGAGCACGTGCTGCTCGCTCGTCAAGTCGGGGTGCCGTACATCGTGGTCGCCATGAACAAGGTCGACATGGTGGACGACCCCGAGCTGCTCGATCTCGTCGAGCTCGAGGTCCGTGAGCTGCTCAGCTCGTACGAGTTCCCCGGCGACGACCTGCCGGTCGTTCGTCTCTCTGCGCTGAAGGCGCTCGAGGGCGACGACGAAGCGAAGAAGGGCATCTTCGAGCTGATGGACGCCTGCGACAACAACATCCCCGAGCCCGTCCGCGACGTCGACAAGCCGTTCCTGATGTCGATCGAAGACGTATTCTCGATCACCGGTCGAGGCACCGTTGTCACCGGCCGTGTCGAGCGCGGCGTGCTCAAGAAGATGGGAGAAGTCGAAATCGTCGGTTTGAGCGACAAGCCGAAGAAGACCACGGCGACCGACCTCGAGATGTTCCGCAAGCTGCTCGACGAAGTCCAGGCCGGCGACAACGTCGGCGTGCTCGTCCGCGGCATCGACAAGGAAGACGTACAGCGCGGTCAGGTGCTCGCGAAGCCGGGCACCATCACCCCGCACACGAACTTCGAGGCGCAGGTCTACGTGTTGAGCAAGGAAGAGGGCGGCCGCCACACGCCGTTCTTCAACAACTACCGCCCGCAGTTCTACTTCCGCACGACCGACGTGACCGGAGCCATCAAGCTGCCGGACGGCGTCGAGATGGTGATGCCGGGCGACAACACGACGATGACCGTCGAGCTGATCCAGCCGATCGCGATGGAGGAAGGTCTCCGCTTCGCGATCCGCGAAGGCGGCCGTACGGTTGGTGCCGGCCGCGTGACCAAGATCATCAACTAAAGGAAACCGAGTGGCGACGCAGCAGAAGATCAGGATCCGCCTCAAGGCCTACGACCACGAGGTCATCGATCAGTCCGCGCGCAAGATCGTGGACACGGCGACCCGTACCGGCGCGAAGGTCGCGGGGCCGGTTCCGCTGCCGACCGAGCGCAGCGTTTACTGCGTCATCCGCTCGCCGCACAAAGACAAGGACAGCCGCGAGCACTTCGAGATGCGGACGCACAAGCGTCTGATCGACATCCTCGATCCGACGCCGAAGACCGTGGACTCGTTGATGCGACTCGAGCTGCCCGCCGGCGTCCACATCGAGATCAAGCTCTGATGCCGAACGTCAAAGCGATCTTGGGCGAGAAGCTGGGCATGACCCAGGTCTTCACCGATGAAGGCCGGGCGATCCCGGTCACCGTCGTGCAGGCGGGGCCGTGCGTCGTCGCGCAGATCCGAACCCCGGAGCGGGACGGGTACGCGGCCGTGCAGCTCGGCTTCGGCGAGGTCAAAGAGTCGCGCGTCAGCAAGCCGATGAAGGGTCACTTCGCGAAAGGCGGCGTCGCTCCGGCCAAGCACCTCATCGAGGTGCGAACGGACGACGCGTCGACGTACGAAGTCGGCTCGTCCGTCACGGTTGATCGGTTCGCGGCCGGCGAGCACGTCGACGTGATCGGCGTCTCGAAGGGCAAGGGCTTCGCCGGTGTCATGAAGCGGCACAACTTCCACGGGAAGCCGGACTCGCACGGTACGGAACGCAAGCACCGTTCGACCGGCTCGGTCGGCGCCGGAACGACACCCGGTCGCGTGTTCAAGGGGATGAAGGGTCCTGGCCACCTTGGCCACGACCGAACGACGATCCTCAGCCTCGAAGTGGTCGAGTTGGATGCGGAACGCAATCTCCTCCTCATCAAGGGCGCGATCCCGGGGCCGACCGGTGCGATCGTCATGATCCGCAACGCCGTCAAGCGGGAGGCGAAGTGAGCCGCATCCCGGTCCGCACGCAGGCGGGCATCGCACTCGGCGACGTGGAGCTCGAGCCGTCGATCTTCGACGCGCAAGTGAATGTCCCCGTGATGCATCAAGTGGTCGTCGCTCAGATGGCTGCTCGGCGTGCCGGAACGCGAGACACGAAGACTCGCGGTGAGGTGCGCGGCGGCGGCAAGAAGCCGTACCGGCAGAAGGGGACCGGGCGCGCGCGCCAGGGCTCGATCCGCGCGCCGCACTATTCGGGCGGAGGCGTTGTGTGGGGACCGCACCCGCGCGACTTCGCGGTGAAGGTTCCGAAGAAGATGCGCGCGGCCGCTCTTCGCTCAGCGCTGTCGGACCGCGCGAAAGAAGACCGGGTTGCCGTCATCGACGAGGTGTCGTTCGAGGTTCCGAAGACGAAGGACGCGCTCGAGCTGATGCGCGCGATCGACATCCAAGGATCGGTGCTTCTGGTCCTCGACGGCCGCGACGACAACGTCGAGCGGTCCTTCCGGAACATCCCGCGCATCCACTTGATCTCCGTGGATCAGCTCAACACGTACGACGTCCTGGCGCGCGACTGGACCGTCTTCACCCGGTCCGCGCTCGACAAGCTCAGTGCGCGCGCGCAAGAGGGCGGCCCGAAGGAAAGGCCATCGTCGGCGGCTGAGGACGCCGTGAAGGCGTCAAGCGAAGCGGTGGTGGCGGAGGCGGCAGAGCGCGCGCCCGAGTCGGAAGGCATCCGCAGTGAAGGCGGTGAGACGCCGTGAAAGATCCGCGCGACATCATCCTCGCTCCGGTCGTCTCGGAGAAGTCGTACGGGGCGCTCGACGGCGGCGTATACACGTTCGTCGTGCATCCCGAAGCCAACAAGACCGAGATCAAAGACGCCGTGCAGCGCATCTTCGACGTGAAGGTGCTGCGCGTGAACACGATGTGGCGGCGCGGAAAGCAGAAGCGAACCCGATACACGCTGGGCACGCGCGCCTCGCAGAAGCGCGCGGTGGTCACCCTCGCCGAGGGCGACACGATCGAGATCTTCAACCCGAGCAGGTAGACGAATGGGAATCAGACGGTACAAGCCAACCACGCCGGGACGCCGCGGCGCGAGCGGCTCCGACTACTCGGAGCTGACGCGATCGCGCCCGGAGAAGGGGCTGACCAAGCCGGTTAAGAGCTCCGGCGGACGGAACGCGCACGGACGGACGACCGCGCGCTACCGCGGGGGCGGGAACAAGCGCCGCTACCGCATCGTCGACTTCCGTCGGAACAAGGACGGGATCCCGGCGAAGGTGTTCTCGATCGAGTACGACCCGAACCGCAACGCGCGCATCGCGCTGCTGCACTATCGCGACGGAGAGAAGCGCTACATCCTGGCGCCGGACAAGCTGCGCGTCGGCGACGTGCTCGAGTCCGGTGAAGGGGCAGACATCAAGCCCGGGAACGCGCTGCCGCTGCGCAACATCCCCATCGGGACGATCGTGCACGGCGTGGAGCTGCGGCCCGGCGGCGGCGCGAAGATCGCGCGCTCGGCGGGGACGAGCGTGCAGCTGCTCGCGAAAGAGGGGAAGCACGCACACCTGCGCATGCCCTCGGGAGAGATCCGCTTGGTGGAAGCGGCCTGCCGCGCGACCGTCGGTGAGGTCGGCAACGCGGAGTGGGAGCTCATCAACTGGGGCAAGGCCGGCCGCACGCGGTACAAGGGTCGCCGCCCGCATGTGCGCGGGGTCGTCATGAACCCGGTCGATCACCCGCTCGGCGGCGGCGAGGGCAAGTCCTCGGGCGGACGCCACCCGACGACGCCGTGGGGCAAGCCGGAAGGCCGCACGCGCAAGCGCAAGGCATCGGACCGGCTGATCCAACGCCGCCGCAAAACGAAGAAGAAGGGTTAAGGGATGGCGCGGAGTCTGAAGAAGGGGCCGTTCGTCGACGACCACCTCATGAAGAAGGTCGAGGAGTCGCGGCGCAGAGGCGACCGGCGCGTGATCAAGACTTGGTCGCGCCGCTCGACGATCACGCCCGAGATGGTCGGGCTGACGATCGCCGTCCACGACGGCCGGAAGCACGTCCCCGTCTACATCTCCGAGTCCATGGTGGGACACAAGCTGGGCGAGTTCGCGGTAACCCGCATTTTCAAAGGCCACTCCCGCGGCGGCTCGGCGCAGGCAGCCGAGAAAGCGACGACGGTGAAGTGATGGCGAACGGCCAAGCGATGAGGGAAGCGCGCGCAAGCGTGAAGCACGCGCGCATCGCGCCCAACAAGGTGCGCTTCCTCCTGAACCAGATCCGCGGGCTCCACGTCGAAGAGGCGCGCCGCGTGCTGCAGTTCTCGCGCAAGTCGGCGTCGCACGACGTCGGGAAGGTGCTCGACGCAGCGGTCGCAAACGCGCAGTTCGTGTTCAACGCCGAGCCGAGCACGTTGTTCGTCTCGCGCGCGTGGGCCGACGAGGGCGTCACGCTCAAGCGGTACATGCCGCGCGCGCAAGGCCGTGCGTATCGGATCAACAAGCGCACGGTTCACATCACCATCTGTGTTGAGCCGAGGGAGGCATAGTGGGTCACAAGATCAACCCGAACGGCTTCCGTCTCGGCGCGAACCCGAACTACCAGTGGCATTCGCGCTGGTACGCAGACAAGTCGTATCAAGCGTGGCTTCAGGAAGACATTCGCGTTCGCCAGTACATCGAGAAGACGCTGTCCCACGCCGGCATCTCGCGCGTCGACATCGAACGTAAAGGTGAAGACCGCATCCAGGTAGACATCCACACCGCGCGTCCGGGCATCGTCATCGGTCGGCGCGGAGCGGAGGTCGACCGCATCCGCGACGACCTGAAGAACATCACACATAAGGACAACATCCAGTTGAACGTGTTCGAGATCAAACAGCCGGAGCTGGAAGCCCCGCTCGTCGCGCAGGGCATCGCTGAGCAGCTCGTCGGCCGAGTCTCGTTCCGCCGCGCGATGCGTCGCGGGGTGCAGACGGCGATGCGCGCCGGCGCGAAAGGCATCCGCGTGCAGGTCGGCGGCCGTTTGGGTGGTGCCGAGATGAGTCGGTCGGAGTGGTACCGCGAAGGGCGCGTCCCGCTCCACACGCTGCGCGCGGACATCGACTACGGCATGCGCGAAGCACACACGCAGTTCGGCGGCCGCATCGGCGTGAAGGTGTGGATCTACCGCGGGGACGTGATGCCGACGGTCGAAGAGAAGGAAGCCGAGCTCGCGAAGGCGCGCGCGCGCGCGGCCGCATCGGGAGACCTGATCCCCGCCGTCATCCCGCCGCGAGAGCGCGCGCCGCGCGAGCGGCCGGGCGGGCGCGGTGCACCCAGTCGTGGGGCAAAGCCGGCCGGGCGCGGAACCGGAACGCGCGCGCCTCGAAGCGGGGGTCCGGCGCGCGCGCCGAAGGCACCGGCTGCTCCAAAGGCGCCCCCGGCCGCCGAGCAAAAGTCAGAGCCGAAGGCTGAGCCTGAGACCGAACCAAAAGCACCCGACGCAACGACCGAAGCTCCGAAGGACGAGGCATAGATGCTCGCACCGAAGAAGGTTAAGCACCGCAAGCACCATCGCGGCCGCATGCGCGGGCTCGCGAAGGGTGGCACGCGCGTGGCGTTCGGCGACTACGGCTTGCAGGCGGTGGAGCCGTCATGGGTGACCGCGCGGCAGATCGAGGCCGCGCGCGTCGCGATGACGCGCCACATAAAACGAGGCGGCAAGGTCTGGATCAACATCTTCCCCGACAAGCCGTTCACGAAGAAGCCAGCGGAAACGCGCATGGGGTCCGGCAAGGGGAACCCCGAAGGGTGGGTCGCGGTCGTGAAGCCCGGCCGCGTGATGTTCGAGCTCGCCGGTGTGGACGAGGAGACCGCGCACGAGGCGATGCGCCTCGCAGCGCACAAGCTTCCGGTAAAGACCAGGTTCGTGAAACGGGAAGAGGGCGAGTGACGTGACGAAGCCCGAGGAATTGCGTGACCTCTCCGACGACGAGCTCGAGACGAAGCTCGCGGAGGCGAAGGAAGAGCTGTTCAATCTTCGGTTCCAGCTGGTCACCGGGCAGCTCGACAACCCGATGGCTATCAAGATCATGCGGAAAGAGATCGCGCGGATCCTGACGGTGATCCGCGAGCGAGAGCTCGCGGTGCTCGAAAGCGCTGCGGCGGAGGAAGCCTAATGGTGGATCGTTCGAGCAGCCGGAAGACGCGCGTCGGCGTCGTCGTGAGCGACAAGATGGACAAGACGGTGGTCGTCGCGGTGCGCGACACGTTCCGTCATCCGCTCTACGGCAAGACGCAGCGCCGGCTGACGAAGTACAAGGCGCACGACGACGCGAACACGTGCGGCGTCGGTGACCGCGTTCGCATCTCGGAGACCCGTCCGTTGTCGAAGACGAAGCGGTGGCGCGTCGCCGAGATCCTGGAGAAAGCGAAGTAATGATTCAACAAGAATCGCGGCTGAAGGTCGCGGACAACACGGGGGCGAGAGAGATTCTCTGCATCCGGGTGCTCGGCGGTTCCGGCCGTCGGTATGCCGGGATCGGGGACATCATCGTCGCGTCCGTGAAGGACGCCTTGCCCGGTGCTCCGGTGAAGAAGGGTGAGGTCGTCAAGGCCGTTGTCGTTCGCACACGGAAGGAGCGGCGGCGGCCGGACGGCTCGTACATCCGCTTCGACGAGAACGCCGCGGTTCTCATCAACGATCAGATGAACCCGCGCGGGACCCGGATCTTCGGGCCGGTTGCGCGGGAGCTGAGGGAGAAGCGCTTCATGAAGATCATCTCGTTGGCTCCGGAGGTGCTCTAAAAAGATGCCGAGGCTGAAGATCAAGAAGGGCGACACGGTCGAGGTGCTGAGCGGGAAGGATCGCGGCAAGCAAGGCCGGGTCGTCAACGTGTACCCGAACCGCGCGAAGGTCATGGTCGAAGGCGTGAACCAGGTCAAGCGACACGAGACCGTGCGCCCGACGAAGTCTGGCGGCGGGATGCAGGGCGGCATCATCACCAAAGAGATGCCGCTCGACATCTCCAACGTCGCGGTCGTGTGCCCGTCGTGCGGCAAGCCGACCCGCGTCGGTCATGCGATGGGATCGGACGGGAAAGAGCGTGTTTGCAAGCAGTGCGGAGGTAAGATCTGATGGCGACGGAGACGCTCACGCCGCGCTTGAAGGAGCGCTACCGGAGCGAGATCGTTCCCGCCCTGAAGCAGGAGCTCGCTCTCGCCAACGTGATGCAGGTGCCTCGCGTGACGAAGGTCATCTTGAACATGGGGATCGGCGAAGCGTTGAAGGACGCGAAGCTGATCGAGGGTGCGACCAAGGACCTCGCGACGATCACCGGGCAGAAGGCGCTCGTGACGAAGGCGCGCAAGTCGATCGCGAACTTCAAGCTCCGCGAGGGCCAAGCGATCGGAGCGAAGGTGACGCTGCGCGGCGACCGGATGTGGGAGTTCCTCGACCGCTTGCTCTCGATCGCGTTGCCGCGCATTCGGGACTTCCGCGGCCTGCCGACGAAGATGGACGGCTCGGGCAACTACACGTTTGGCGTTACCGAGCAGCTCATCTTCCCCGAGATCGAGTACGACAAGGTCGTTCGCGTGCGCGGCATGGATATCACGGTCGTAACGACGGCCGGGAACGACGACCAGGCGCGCGCCCTGCTGCGCGCGCTCGGGTTCCCCTTCCGGGAGAGAAGCTGATGGCGAAGACGGCACTGATCCAGAAGCAGCGGCGTAAGCCGAAGTTCAGCTCGCGCGGTTACAACCGTTGCAAGCGTTGCGGCCGCCCGCGCGCGTACTACCGCAAGTTCGGGCTCTGCAGGATCTGCTTGCGCGAGCTCGCCCACGCCGGCGAGCTGCCGGGCATCACGAAGTCGAGCTGGTGATAACGAGATGACGATGACCGACCCGATCGCAGACATGCTGACCCGCATCCGCAACGGCACGACGGCCGGGCAGGACGCGGTCGTCATGCCGTCGTCCAAGCAGAAGGTTGCGATCGCCGACATCCTGAAGCGCGAGGGATACATCGAGGAATTCGCCGTGGCGGGCGCAGAAGAAGGACCGGTCTTGACGGTGACGCTGAAGTACGGGCCGAACCGGGAGAAGACCATCACCGGGATCAAGCGGATCTCGAAGCCAGGGCTGCGCGTGTACGCGAAGCGTGACTCACTGCCGCGCGTGCTCGGCGGACTGGGGATCGCGATCATCTCGACTTCGAAAGGCCTAATGACGGACAAGCAAGCCCAGAAAGACCGAACCGGCGGCGAAGTGCTCTGTTTCGTGTGGTGATGCAGACGTGAGCAGGATTGGAAGGAGCCCGATCGCGATCCCGCAGGGGGTCGATGTCACCTTGTCCGGGAACCACATCACGGTGAAGGGGCCGAAAGCGACGCTTGAGACCGACTTCCATCCCGAGATGTCGGTCGGCGTCCAAGACGGCGTTCTCACGGTGAGCAGGCCGACGGACGCGCGCACGCATCGCGCGCTCCACGGCCTCACGCGCTCGCTGATCGCCAATATGGTCCAGGGCGTGACGGAAGGCTTCTCGAAGGTGCTCGAGATCCAAGGCGTCGGTTACCGCGCGGCGGCCAAGGGCAAGAACATCGAGCTGGCCGTGGGGTACTCGCATCCCGTTCCAGTCGAGGCTCCGGAAGGCATCACGTTGACCGTCGAAACCCCCACGCGGCTCGTCGTCAGCGGCGCCGACAAGCAGCTCGTCGGTCAGATCGCCGCCGACATCCGCGCGCACCGGCCGCCGGATCCGTATAAGGGCAAAGGCATCCGGTACGAGGGCGAGTACGTGCGGCGCAAGGCCGGGAAGGCGGCGAAGTAACGATGGCGTTGAAGAAGGTCGAGGCGCGTGGCCACCGGCACGCTCGTGTTCGGAAGAAGGTTTCCGGAACGGCCGAGCGTCCCCGCCTGGCCGTGTTCCGCTCGAACAAGCACATCTACGCGCAGCTCATCGACGACGTTGCCGGCCGGACGCTCGTGGCCGCCTCCGCACTGGACGCGGAAGCGACCAAGGACGGGAAGAAGCAGGACGTCGCCAAGAACGTGGGGGCATTGCTCGGGAAGCGAGCGAAAGAGGCAGGCATCAGCGGCGTGATCTTCGATCGCGGCGGCTACCGGTACCACGGGCGGGTCGCCCAGGTCGCAGCGGGCGCGCGCGAAGCAGGGCTGACTCTCTAGGAGATTCGAGGGACTTATGGTCGAACGTCGCAGGTCGGGTGGCTCCGATGACGGAGGAGCACCGCAGTTCGAGGAAACGGTCGTCGCCATCAACCGTGTTGCGAAGGTTGTGAAGGGCGGTCGCCGCTTCTCGTTCACCGCTCTCGTCGTCGTCGGGGACCGGAACGGCCGCGTCGGGGTCGGCTACGGCAAGGCGAAGGAAGTGCCGGCCGCGATCCAGAAGGGCGTCGAGATCGCGAAGCGCTCGATGTTCGTCGTGCCGCGCGTTGGATCGACGATCCCGCACGAAGTGATGGGCGAAGAAGGCGCGGGACGCGTCCTGCTGAAGCCCGCCTCGCCGGGAACGGGGATCATCGCCGGCGGTCCGGTGCGCGCGGTGCTCGAGTGCGCGGGCGTCAACGATGTTCTCTCGAAGTCGCTCGGAAGCGGCAACCAGATCAACATCGTTCACGCGGTCGTGAACGGCTTGCGTCAGCTCCGCATGCCGCAGGAAGTTGCGCGGGCGCGCGGCCGCTCGGTCGAGGAGATCGCGCCCAAGCGGATGCTCGAAGCGACGGGAACGGAGACGGTCTGACCATCATGCCTTCGGTGAAGATCACGCTCGTGAAAGGGCTCGTCGGCACGACGGAGCGCCAGCGCGCGACCGTGCGGACGCTCGGCCTGCGCGCGATCCGCCAGTCAGTCGTGCGCCCGGACGGCCCGGCGTTGCGCGGCGCGCTCCGTTCCGTTTCGCATCTGGTGAAGGTCGAGGAGGTTTCACAGTGAAGCTGCATCACCTGAGGCCTGCTCCCGGCGCGCACAAGAAGGCGCGCAGGGTCGGGCGCGGCCACGGCTCGGGGCGGGGCAAGACCTCCGGCCGCGGGACCAAGGGGTCGGGCGCGCGCACGACCGTGCCGGTGTGGTTCGAGGGCGGCCAGATGCCGCTCCAGCGGCGCATCCCGAAGCTGGGCGGGTTCTCGAACGTCCGGTTCAAGGTGACCTATCTGCCGGTCAACGTCGAGTCCCTGAACTCGTTCGGGTCTGGGGCGACGGTGACGCCCGAGAGCCTCCGGACGGCCGGGCTCGTGCGGAAGAGCCGCGGACAGGTGAAAATACTGGGCAGAGGTGACGTGACCGTGGCGCTCAACGTGAAGGCGCACGCCTTCAGCGAGACGGCCAAGGCGAAGATCACCGCTGCCGGCGGGACCGTCGAGGTCCTTTAGGAGGGGTCGTGCTTAGCGCGTTCCGGAACGCCTTCAAGATCCCGGATCTCCGGAACAAGATCCTGTTCACACTGTTCATCATCGCCATCTACCGGCTGGGTGCGCACATCCCGCTGCCGGGCGTCGACATCGCGCAGCTGCGCGCGCTCGAACGGCAAGCGTCGACGAGCGGCGGCATCTACTCGCTGATCAACCTGTTCAGCGGCAAAGCGCTGACACAGATGGCGGTGTTCGCGCTGGGCATCATGCCGTACATCACGTCCTCGATCATCATGCAGCTGCTGACGGTCGTCATCCCCCGCCTCGAAGCCTTGCAGAAGGAAGGCGAGATGGGGCAGAAGAAGATCACGCAGTACACGCGGTATATGACGGTCGTGCTCGCGCTTCTTCAGTCCCTCGGCATCATCGTGACGGCGAACAACGGGACGCTCTTCGGTGGCGCGATCCGGGATCTCTTCCCACACCTGACCGTCGGGCGCACGTTCCTGATCGTGCTCACGCTGACGGCCGGGACGTCGTTGATCATGTGGCTCGGCGAATGCATCACGCAGCGCGGCGTCGGCAACGGGATGTCGCTCCTGATCTTCGCGTCGATCATCGCGGGGATGCCCGGCAACGCCACCGCCCTGTGGGCGAGCACGGGACCGGCCAAAGGCACGGTGTTTATCGCTCTCGGCCTGGCGATCGTGGTTGCGGTCGTCTTAGTCGAGCAGGCGCAAAGAAGGATCCCCGTTCAGTACGCCAAACGAGTCGTCGGGCGGAAGACGTACGGCGGCGCGTCCACGTACATCCCGATGAAGGTCAACCAGGCCGGCGTTATCCCGATCATCTTCGCCTCGTCGCTGCTCTACCTGCCGGTTCTGGCGTCGACGATCATCCACAACAACTGGCTCACGACCTTCGTGAACCACAACTTGAATAACACCAACGGCAACATCAGCTGGTGGTACGTGGGCTCGTACTTCACGCTGATCATCTTCTTCACTTATTTCTACACGGCCATCACGTTCAACCCCGCCGACGTTGCCGACAACATGAAGAAGTATGGCGGGTTCATCCCGGGCATCCGGCCGGGCAAGCCGACGTCCGACTACCTGTCCCACCTCCTCACGCGCATCACGTTGCCCGGCGCGATGTTCCTGGGCGCGATCGCCGTGCTGCCGTTCATCGCGCAAGGCGCGTGGAAGGTGCAGTCGTTCCCGTTCGCGGGTACCGCGGTGCTGATCATGGTCGGTGTTGCGCTTGAGACGATGAAGCAGATCGAGTCCCAGCTGATGATGCGCCACTATGAAGGTTTCCTGAAGTAGCCGGCATGCGGTTCATCCTGCTGGGGCCTCCGGGGGCGGGGAAGGGGACGCAAGCGGTTCGGCTTGCCGAGCGCTTCAAAGTCCCGCACGTCGCAACGGGTGACCTCCTTCGCTTCGCGGTCGAGTGGGAAACCGACATCGGCAAGCGCGCGAAGAGCTACATGGACGACGGCGAGCTGGTGCCCGATGAGATCGTTCTCGAGCTGCTGCGCACCAGGCTGTCGCGCGACGACGCCCGCCAGGGCTTCGTCCTCGATGGGTTCCCTCGGAACCCGGCGCAGGCGGACGCACTTGAGGCGAACCTTAAGGAAATAGAACATGAGCTCGACGCGGTTGTTAGCTTGGAAGTCGCAGACGAGCTGATCGTGCAGCGCTTGTCATCGCGGTGGTCGTGCCACACGTGCGGGCGCACGTACAACCGGCCTGCCGACGCCGGCGGGACATGCCCCGTGGACGGAACGAAGCTCTTCCAACGCAGCGACGATCGCCCGGAGGTCATCAGGAAGCGCTTGCAGGTGTTCCACGCGCAGACCGCACCGCTCATCAACTATTACGAAAAGCGGGGGCTGCTGGTTCATGTCGACGGGGTGGGGACGCTAGACGAGGTCGAAGAGCGGATCGCCAAGGCACTGGAGGCCGCGAAGGCATGATCATGCGGAAGCGGGCCGAGGAGCTCGACAAGATGCGGCGCGCGGGCCGCGTGGTCGGCGAGACGCTGCAGATCCTTCAGGCGGCGGTCAAGCCCGGCGTGACGACGCTGGAGCTCGATGAGATCGCCGAGCGTGAGATCCGCGCGCGCGGCGCGGTCCCGTCGTTCAAGGGCTACCGCGGGTTCCCCGCGACGATCTGCACCTCGATCAACAGCGAGATCGTCCACGGGATCCCGGGGCATCGCACGCTGAAGGACGGCGACCTCATCAAGCTGGACTGCGGAGCGATCGTCGAGGGCTACCACGGCGACTCCGCGGTGACCGTTCCGGTCGGCGAAGTCTCGCAGGAGGCGCTGAAGCTGATCGAGACGACCGACCGGTCCCTGCAAGCGGGCATCGCGGAAGCGAAGGCCGGGAACCGGATCCACGACATCGGTGCCGCCGTTCAGACCACGGCCGAGGGCGCGGGATTCAGCGTCGTCCGCGAATACGTGGGCCACGGCATCGGGCGCGCGCTCCACGAGGACCCGCCCGTCCCGAACTACGGGAAGCCGGGGACCGGCTTGAAGCTGGAGCCCGGCCTCGT
>Ga0209577_10001905_pt1 | contig 20372 bp, 17 predicted proteins | sample GraSoiAngelo_109_FD_185874 | JGI IMG/M metagenome (GOLD analysis project Ga0209577, IMG submission 185874) | Grasslands soil microbial communities from the Angelo Coastal Reserve, California, USA - 14_0903_12_20cm (SPAdes) (version 2) | ecosystem: Environmental > Terrestrial > Soil > Grasslands...
CAATGCGCAGCGCATAATCTGCTGCGCCTTCGGTCTGCGTTGCCGCCGCTCGAGCGGCGGGCTGCCAATTTCTGTCTATCACCCCCGCCGCCCAACTCAGCGGCATCACAGCTCCTAACAGTCCTGCGCCCGCCGCTGTGGCCCCTGTTGCTGCCGCTGCGTGCAGGAATTCTCGCCGCGTTAGAAAGTTCCTTCTCACCACTGCCTATCGCCTAGAAAAGCCGCGGCTGGCGGCGCGGGGCTTCGCGGCCAAAATATTCGTACGCCCGCGGTGTCGCGACGCGCCCGCGCGGCGTGCGGTCGATCATGCCGATTTGCATCAGGTAGGGCTCGTACATTTCTTCGATGGCATCTTCTTCTTCGGCAAGCGCCGCGGAAAGCGTGCCGAGGCCGACGGGGCCGCCGCCGTACTTGTCGAGCAGCGCGAGCATCAAGTTGCGATCCACTTCGTCGAGGCCGTTCTCGTCGACGCCGAGCATTTGCAGCGCTTCCTGCGCCACGGCGCGCGTAATGCGCCCTGACGCCCGCACTTCGGCGAAGTCGCGCGAACGGCGCAGCAGGCGATTGGCGATGCGCGGCGTGCCCCGACAGCGGCGCGCGATTTCTTCGGCGCCGCCGTCGTCCATCTCGATGTGCAGGATCTTCGCGGAGCGGTGAATGATGATGAGCAAGTCCCCCGGCTCGTAAAAATCGAGGCGATGCACGATGCCAAACCGCGAACGCAGCGGCGCGGTAATCAAGCCCGCGCGCGTCGTAGCCCCCACGAGCGTGAAGTGGCTTAGCGGAAAAGGATGAATGCGCGCGCCCGGCCCTTGGCCGATGATCAAGTCCACACGGAAATCTTCCATCGCGGGATAGAGAACTTCTTCCACCGCCGGCTGCAAGCGATGAATTTCGTCAAGAAAGAAAACTTCTTTCTTTTCGAGCGCGGTAAGAATCGCAGTGAGGTCGCCTTTGCGTTCTAGTAGCGGCCCGGCGCTGGTCTTGATCGGTACATTGAGCTCGTTGGCGATGATTTGCGCGAGCGTGGTTTTCCCCAGGCCGGGCGGGCCGTAAAGCAACACGTGGTCGAGCGCTTCGTCTCGGCTGCGCGCGGCGTCAATGGCAATCTGGATGTTTTCCTTGACGCGCTTCTGCCCGATATATTCCTCGAGCCGCCGCGGACGCACGCTGACCTCGATGCGCGCGTCTTCCTCGTACGCCGCGCCGGAAACAATCCGCTGCGGCTGCCGTTGCTGGATCATGCGTTTTGTTGAGGCGTCAGCCATATTTTTTCACCGCACAATGCCGAGAGAACCAGAAGGAAATTGCTTTCCGCAGTCTCCGTTCCCTGTGTGACCTCTCTGTTGAAACCCCATCAAACCACGCGACATCCCAACCCATCGGTAACCATCGCTACGCTCCCGCACGAGTGGACCGCCCCTTCGGCGCGCTCAACGACTGTAGCGCGGCTCGCAGCATCTTCTCAAAATTGTTTGCGCCGGCTTCACGCTTCGCTTCGGCAGCCGCGTCTTCTGCAGCGCGCGCGTCGTAACCCAGATTAACGAGTGCGGACACCACGTCCGCTTCAATACCGCCCGGTGAAGCTACCGCGGACTTCTCCGTTTCGACGGCTACGGCTTCCAGCTTGTCTTTCAATTCCACCACGATGCGCTCCGCGGTCTTTCTCCCCACACCGGGAATCTTGGTTAGCCGCACCAAATCGCCGCTGCGAATCGCGGGAACCAGCTCTTCCACGCTTATGCCGGAAAGAATTTTCAGCGCCAGCGAGGGGCCAACGCCGGACGCGGAAATCAACAGTTCGAAAAAATGCTTTTCGCGGGCGGAAACAAAGCCAAAGAGCGCCAGCGCGTCCTCGCGCACGTGCGTGTAAATCAGAAGGGTGACTTCGGTGTGCAGTTCGCCGAGCGCGGCGTAAGTCGACAGCGGCACTTGCGCGAGATAGCCAACGCCGCCCACGTCGATGAGCACCTGGTTCGGTCTTTTTTCCGCAAGGCGTCCGCGAAGCTGGCCAATCATCGTTAGTTCAACCTAGGGCGCAAGTATTGCCGCCTTTTCTTCGCCTGTCAACGCGAACCGGGGAGAACGGGGGAGAACCGAGGTGAACCGCGGATAGCGGATACAGCCGCGAAAAACGGACCACCCCCTGCCTCTGGTCCCCATCCATATCGCCCGCTGGATTGTGTCCTCGAAATGTCGCTCTGCGGACGGATTCCCGCCCGCGACTACAAGAAAGACGTTCCTTTAATGTTCGTGGGGCATTGGAGGCCATCATACGGCAACGCGGGAAGTTGCTCGCGCATCTGCCGAAAGGACACAAAAATTCTCCCCCCTTGCGAGCGGCAGCCACATCCAGGCCGGGACTTCTGGAGACTAGCTGGCTTTTTTCAACTCAACGGGCGCAGCAGGACTCTGTTGCAGTGTTGCCGCGCCCGCCTTCGATGCCGCTTTCGGAATCGACGTCATTACGAAAGCGCCGATGAAGGCCCCCAGCAGTGCGGGAATAATGTAGACATGTGACACGCTTGGCCCCCAATGCCCAAGCACGGGCGAACCAAGCCAACCGCCAATCCATCCGGCGATCCACTTGTTCATGAACCCGTCAAAACCGGACAGCATCTTGTAGCACACGATGAGGTGCAGCACGATGGCTGCGATGAAGCCCAGTATCAACAGGCTGAGGAACGATGCAAAACCCATACCGATCATAGAAATCCTCCTTCCATTCCGTTGTTGCGTCCCGGTCTGGTAGAGGCCGTCAATGACCTAATAGGTTTTGATGCAAGTTTTTGCTGGTGGGAAGTCTATCCGCGGGAATGTAACTTTTCTTTTCATGGCCGTCGCACGATACCGATCAGCAACCGAAAACAGGCTGGTTCACGCTGCGGGCTAGCGGCCGTAGCGGCCAATTAGCTCAGCTTGCCCGAGGGTGTGGGCTTTCATGGCGCGTTCCAGATCGGCTTTGGTGACGCCGGGTTTCAGGTTCAGCTTCGCGTCCAGCGCGTACAGCTTGAAAAAATAGCGATGCGGTTTGCCCGGAGGCGGGCACGGCCCACCATAACCAATTCTGCCAAAGTCGTTTCGGCCTTGCCGCGCCCCATTAGCAAGCTGCTCCTGCTTTGCCACGCCCTCCTCAAGTTCTCGGGCATCCGCAGGCAAATCGAACAGCACCCAATGCACCCACGTGCCCGCCGGGGCATCTGGATCGTCCATGATGAGCGCAAAGCTTTGCGTCTTAGCGGGAGGCTCGTTCCAATTGAGCTTCGGCGATGCATCCGGCCCATCGCAGGTGAATTTCTTCGGGATCATTTCGTTGGCCGCGAAGGCCGCGCTGGAAATTTTCATGCTTCCTCCTTGGGCTTGCACCGGTGGATTTGCGCCAAGGAAAAGGGAGAGGCACAAGGACGAAGCCATAAAAGCAGTGAACAAGTTTTGCATACGTGCAGCGTATTTTATTTTGACGCAATCACATCTTGCCCGAGCTGAAAGCCTCGCGCACCTTGAAATGACCGATTCTTTTCACGAACTTAAAACGTATAACTCAGGATTTACGACTTCCTTTCCTTATCGGCGGTTGCGGTCCTTGCGCACCGCTTCGTCAATCAAAGCGTCGAGTTCGCTGCGCGTCAGTGTCACGCGATCGTCTGTGGACTCGCCCCCCTCGCTCGTCATGGGCAACTCCGCGCCGCCTCCTGGCGGCGACGAGACGAAGTACCGCGGCCGCGCCGCCATTAACTTCGCCACTTCGCGTCCCGTGAGCAATACGGGCCCGCCCGCAAGTTCCGCCGCCAGGGTTATTTTGGCGCAATGCTCGATGGTCTCCATGCGGAAAAAAGCCGTCAGCAGATCCGGCCCGCAGGTCACCGCGCCGTGATTCGCCAACAGTAACGCATCGTAGTGCGGAACAAATGGTTCAAGCGCCGCGCTTAGCTCGGCCGTCCCAGGGGTGGCATACTGCACCAGCGGGACTTGGCCGAGCCCGACAATCACCTCGGGCAACAGAGCTTTGTTCAGCGCGCGCCCGGCTACCGCAAATCCCGTGGCTGTGGGCGGATGCGCGTGGCAAACGGCATTCACATCGGGCCGCATGCGGTAAAACAGGAGGTGCATCGCCAGTTCCGAGGAAACTTTGCGGTCGCCCGAGAGCTGCCGGCCCTCAAGATCCGTCATGACTAGATCCTCGGGCGACAGCGTTCCCTTGTTCATGCAAGTAGGCGTGGTGAGGATTCGGCCGTCGCCAAGACGCACCGACAAGTTCCCTTCACAGGCGACAATGAAACCGCGCTGATACATCCAGCGGCCTGCCACACAGATGTCCCTGGCGTGCTGCGCAGCGCTCTTTGCGTGGCCTGGTAAGAGTGAGTCCGCAGTCAAGGTCGGACTCCTTCCTGGCGCGGAGAAACGGCCGCGCCTTCTCATTGAAATCACCTCAGGCGCACCCCGTGGGGACTTACGAAATGGCTCCGCCAGCTTTCCGGGCCTGGCGTAAGCAGCTAGAACCTATTTCAAAATCGGCCAGGAAGCTAGTGTTCGTCTAATAGATTCTCCCAAAGAGGGTCAGGAGACAATACCCCGTTTGAAGTAGCCTCCTCAGCGTCTATCGCTCTTCGCATACCGGCAGCGCTAGGCATAAATGCCGCGAAGCTTGAGCGCGGTGGCCACGCGGTCGATCGCCAGCATGTACGCTGCGATGCGGTTGTTGACTTTGTGCAATTCCGCGTAGCGCACCACCTCATCGAAGGCGTTTTCCATGAAGTCCAGCAGGCGGTCGTTGACCTCGCTCTCCCGCCAGAAGAATCCCTGGCGGTCTTGCACCCATTCGAAATAGCTCACCGTCACGCCGCCCGCGTTGCCTAGAATGTCAGGAATGGTGAAGATGCCTTTCGAATCGATGATGGTGTCAGCCTGCCAAGTGGTGGGCCCGTTCGCGCCTTCACAGAGAATTTTCGCTTGGACTTGGTGGGCATTCTTTTCGGTAATCTGGTTTTCGATGGCCGCGGGGATGGCGATGTCACACGGTTGAAAGAGCACGTCGCGCGCAGACATCTTCGTTCCCCCGCCAGGAAAATTCTGCAGCAGCTTTTTCTGCGTGTAAACCCAGTCGATCAGTTTAGGCACGTCGAAGCCTTTCTCGTTGTAAAGCCCGCCGCCAATATCAGCCAGACCAATAATCTTGTATCCCGCTTTTTGCATCAGGTCCGCGGCCATCGAGCCCACATTTCCGAAACCCTGCACGACCACGCGGCATCCTTGTTTTTTCATGCCCAGCTTGGCGAGCGCCTTGTCGCAACACATCATTACCCCGCGCCCGGTAGCTTCCCGTCGTCCGCGAGACCCGCCCAGCTCAATCGGCTTTCCGGTTACGACCGCGGTTGTAGCTTGTCCAACATGCATCGCGTAGGTGTCCATCACCCACGCCATGGTTTGTTCGCCGGTGCCGACGTCCGGTGCGGGAATATCGCGCTCCGGCCCCAACCATTCCGCCAATTCCGCGGTGTACCGCCGCGTCAGTCGCTCTATTTCTCCGCGCGACAGCTTGCGCGGGTCACAAATCACTCCGCCCTTTGCGCCCCCAAACGGGATGTTCACGACCGCGCATTTCCAGGTCATCCAAGTCGCCAGAGCGCGCACTTCGTCAAGCGATACGTCCGGAGCGAAGCGAATCCCGCCTTTTCCCGGCCCCCGCACATTCGAATGCAGCACCCGGTAACCGGTGAAAACTTCCAGTTGCCCGTTATCCATGCCCACCGGAATGTACAACGTGATTTCCTTACTCGGCCATTTCAGGAAGCGGTACAGTCCCTGCTCGAGACCAAGTTTGCTCGCGGCCACTTCAAAACGCGCTTCGGCGTTCTGGTAGACATTCATCTCTTCCGGCATCACGGCTTGGGCCATGCAAAACTCTCCTCGCGAACTCTCCCTTATTAGTTGTCGCTCTCCCGCGGCAGCGTAGCGTTCTCCTGCGACGCCACGCATCTTGAATTACAGAATCGCAGCAGCGCGGATTCCTTTTTCGAGACCAAAAATGTCTCTACATAATTCGCTCTGTGATTATTTCACAGGAGTGAATTTGAAGGCCAAGGAAGGTAAGCTCGAGCGGTCTACCCCACCGCCAGACTTGCCGTTTGGCCGGGCCGTCAGTATACGAACCTGCTTTCCGTCCCGCAAGCCGCGCCGCCTTTTCGCAGCAGTCCCCATTTCCATCCCGCCAACCGCGGTAGCCATCGCTTCCGGACGTTAGCTTGTCCGATAAATTTATTTGCGGATCCTGTTTGGGAGCTGGAAAGTTTACTCTTGCAAGCGAAATTGGATGGTCACGGTCAGATGCATCGGCACAGCCTTGCCGTCTAGCGTGGCCGGCTGATATTTCCACTGTTTCAAGGCACCCATAGCTGCCTGCTGCAGCAACGTCGGTCCGGAAATCACGTTCATCTTGGTCACTCTTCCGTCGGCGCCAATCAGCGCGTCAATCGTCACGCCTCCCGAAATATGTTGCGCCTTTGCCAGTTCCGGATATACGGGCGGCACGGAGGAAATCAGCTTAGCCTGCTGGACGTCTCCGCCAATCGCTGCGGGCGCTTCGGGCGCGGTCGGCTGCTTGGTTCCCAGACCCGAGCCGAGCGAATCATCCCCGCCCTCGGGTGGCTCTTCGTTGATCGCAATTGTCGCATCGGTTTCCGCGCCGTTTTGCGCTGGTCGCTTCTGTGAAATCTCGGGCCTAGCGAGGTGGACTTCTCCAAGGACGGGTTTCTTTTCCGCCGCGAGCTCAGCTTCCGTTGGCGTAGAGTCGGCGAGGATAACCGAGTTCCCGCTATTGGTAGAATTCGTCGCCGCTTGTGGGTTGTTCGCCGCGGTCACCGGTGTGTTGGTTGGAGCCGAATTCGCCGCGGCCGCATTAGCCCGCGACGTGGCTGGGTCGCCGGGAGCGGGGAGCATGGCGCCCATCACAGCTTCCTTTGTCGAATCCGTCTGCAAGTCTTGGAGCGTTGCGGTAGCTGCCGAGGTTTCATAGGCCGATGGGCTGTCATGAACTCCCGCGGCTTGCTGCTTCATGTAGCGCCATCCGCCGCCGGCCAGCACCACTATCCCCGCCGCCAGGCCCACGAAAAGCATGCCTTTTCCGGATTTCTTGGCCGAGCTTTCCTTGGCTTTCTTCCCCTCATCAAATGGCAGCGCGCTTCCGAACCGGGCAACGCGCGACTCAGCAACCGGCTCTTCTTTCTTGAACGGCGCAGCAAGTGGTGCCACGAGTTCCCGCAACGGAGGCTGTTCGGCGATGCGCTTGGTTTTTTCCCGTAGCACAAGTTCCTGAGTCGGTGCAGAAGCGTTGCGCGCCAGCGGCTCGAGCCACGCCGGAATCTTCAGTTCCTCGTGTTCCAGGGATTCCAAAGCAGGGATAACCGGTGAAGGCGCTTTTTTCGAACTCTCTTCCCGCCCCGGCGGCTCTGGCAAAAGGGGAGCCGTGCTCGGCGCCTCGGAATCGTTCACGAGCCTTGCGGCGCTCTGATCGACCGGATCCGCCTTCACAAGCGCGGCAGAAGCCTCCTCCTGTGAGACGGAAGCCGCTTCCCCCTGCGGGTTCGCAGGAGATTCCGTGGCCGGCTCCGCAAACTGCATTTGCGACAGCTCTTGCTGCAGCCGCGCCGTGTGATGCTTCAATTCTTCCGCATCGTCTTCCGCATGGGAATCGCTAGTAGCCGCCGTTTTCGGCGATGCCATAGCCCCTTCGCCGGGGTCAGGTTTCACTTCGAAGAAAGGAGTCAGGCTCGACAAGTCAACGCCCGATAGCGGCGCGGAGGGCTCGGCCGGCGCAAACAACGACGCAGGTTTGTCCGAGGGGCGCGTCAACTCGAATTTCGGAGTCGGAAGGTTTTCCTCCGGCTCTTCGGCTTTCGCGGTCGGCTCAGGAGATACTAGGCTCGCTTGCGCGGCCACAGGCTTGGTCACGGGTGCGCGCTTTTTCAGCCAAGGCTCAACGAGCGGCTCATCCGCGCCCAGCGATGTTGCAACCGGCGCAGCGGGCACCCCGGACTCCGGCTTCGATTTCGTATTGCCCAGCAAAGTCGCGGAATCAAGCGCCGCTGGGACGATCGAGGACCCTGACGCTGCGGACGGCGAGGGCTTCGAGGAAACGGGCGCAGGAGTCGAAGGTTTCGCTGCAACCGTGCTCGAAGAACTCGCGGCCGGCTGGTGCACTTTTTCTTCGACAGGTCGTGAGGGCGCAGGCGAACCATCTCCTGCCACCGTCGAACCAGTCTCCCCCGCCGCTTGCGGGCCGGGACCAATCCGGTCACCGAGAAAGCGCATGCCCCAAAAACCGGCCGCTGGCTCGGTAAACTCCAATTCCACGTACCCGTTCACGTTGCGGCAGTTCTTCGACTTCACCACCTGGCACACAACTTCTTTTTTGCTGCGTTCGTTGGTGACAAACAACAACTGGCCGGGAGCCAAGCTGGAGTTCAACCGGATGATTGCGCCCGAACCGAAGACCATGACCGTTTTGGTGGACTCGGAGAAAGGCTCGCGCTTGTCGCCGCCTTCCGCGGTGCGCGCGCCGTTCACCGTAATGGGAATTTCCAAGGCGACAGGTTGCTGCTTAACCGGGGAATCCGTGGACGCCGCCGAGCCATTGCGCGAAGGACTTTCCGAAGTTGTCTGAGTGTCCGAATCCTTGAGGCTAGGAGCCATGCCGCACACCCGTGAACCGGAATTTTGCGGCTCGCCCCTCGAGAAACACGTGTTCCCTGCGCGGGGCTGCCTTTTACATCTTCTGCTTCGACCGAGCGCGCCATCCATAGTACCCGCGTACCACTTTTCGTTGTTGAGCACCTGTCCCCATGTCCAGGTTCAATTCGCGGTTATCGCCCTTTTCAGCGATTTGCTGTCAGAAATGATAAGGACGCCGATTGTTCCAGTCGGCATTATGGTGAGGATGCCATAGGGGGTGCTGCCGCTTTTCTTACCGCCGGGGCTTGCAGCACTTGATGGGATGCAATCCCGCGCCGGGAGACTGCAAGTGTTCAGGATTTTTCACGAGTCACCAGTCAGGAATCACTTTTTTTTCAGCGGTGGTTTGAATTGTTCATCCACCTCCACCTGATACCCGGTGACCAGTTTGTTCGTTTCGTTGGCCATGCCGATGACGGCTTGAAGCTCTTTAAACATGGCCTCCGTCATGCCCTTTCCGAATGCCGAAGCCGTGTGCGAATAGATGCAGTATGTGCAGTTATTCGTCACGCTCACGGCGATATAGATCAATTCTTTGGTCAGCGGGTCAAGCGCGCCTGGCGCCATGATCTGCTTGATGCTTTCCCACACGCGCTTCAGCAAAGCCGGATCATGCGCGATGGCTTTCCAGAAATTGTTGATCCAGTCCGTCTTCCGCGTCGCCATAATATCGTCATAAATGGCTCGCACTTGCGGGCTCGCGTCCTTGTATTCGATCAATCCAAACGTGGACATAACGCTCTCCTTGTCTCGTCTCAACTTAACAGGAATGCTCCTCGATTTCTTCTTCCCGTTCTGAGTCCTCCGTGCTCTCTGTGATCTCGGTGTTAAATCTTTCTCTTTCGACTCTTCAACCTTGAACTTTTCCGGCTCGCTCTTCTCTGTGTTCTCTGCGTCCTCTGTGTCAAATCTTTTTCTCGGCTTTTCCTTTGACTTTTGAACCTTGCACTCTTCAACTCTTCCTCTCCTCCATTGCGCTTCCTCGAAGTTTGCCCATGAAATACTCATTTCCGCTTCGATGAAATGATGCAAACCTTGAGTACTTCACCCCAATTCATTCTTCTTGACACCAAATGCCGGGGCAGGTTACAACTCCACGCATCAACCATATTGCTGTTCAAGGTGCCGGTATCCTTGAACCGAGATGGGGCGAGCTGGTCCGGGGGGCTTGTCCTAAATGACGGATCTCGATTCAACAACCGAAAGCAAGTGGGTTTCCAGCGGGGCTTCTGAGTGGCGTTGATTTATTTGTTGACGTGTCCCGGGTCCGCCGCCGACACGAGGGTGATGCTTGCCCTGAGCTCGACGAAGGGCTTGCCCCGGAGCGAGGGGAGCGTAGCGAAGGGTCCAAGTTCATGTTCTTGATCTCGAAGGGGGAGATGAATTTTATGAAGCGTCTAGTCACGGCAATTTTGATAGCATTCGCGCTCGCAGTTGCGGCCAACGCCCAGACCTTCCGCGGCACCATCAACGGAACGGTCACCGATCCATCGAGCGGCTTGGTTCCCAATGCCACGGTCAAGGCCACGGAAATCGCCACCGGCATCGATCACACCACCACCACGACGAGTGACGGTGCCTTCGCTTTTCAGGATGTCCCGCTCGGCCTATACAAAGTCACGGTAACGGCCACAGGATTTCCTCCCTATACCGTCGACAAGGTAGAGGTCGTCGCTGGCCAAATCTACACCCTGCAGGTTAAGCTCCAACTCCAGCAGCAGACCACTACCGTCGAAGTCTCTGCCGCTGCTCTGACCCTGGACACCACCACGCAGACCCAGACGATGACCATTCCGGACGATGTGGTGCAAAACATTCCTTTGAACGGGCGCGACTTCACGCAAATGATTGCAGTTGAACCGGGCTTCGGCGGCTACAACGTCGGCGGTTTTGGTTCTCTGAATGGCACACGCCCCAACCAGATCAACTGGCAGATCAATGGCGTCGACAATAACGACTTCTGGCACAACATTCCGGCCATTAATCAGGGCGGGGTTTCGGGCATTGCAGGGACGGTTCTGCCAATTGACGCAACCGTGGAATTCTCAGTACAGACCTCCTCGGGACCCGAAGGCGGGCGCAACGCCGGCGGCACCGCCAACGTGGTCCTCAAGTCCGGCAGCAACGATTTGCACGGCTCCCTCTATTACTACAACAGGAACGAAGTCTTTGGGGATCCCTCACCCTTCTTTGTTCCGGGCCCCGGGAAAAAGGCGCCACGGGAACGCAACGAGAACTATGGTTTCTCCGCAGGTGGTCCGATCATTAAGAACAAGACCTTTGCCTTCATCAGCTACGAAAAGCAGGACTTCGTGTTCGGGCTGTCGGGAATTGCCACAGAGCCTTCGGCCGCCTGGGTGGCTCAGGCGGGTGCCTTGCTCGCTAACTCCGGAAGTGCGTTTGGCACTTATCCGTCGGTCCCGGTTAGCTTGGCCTCTTGCAATGCGCTTGCCGGCCTCACCAGCCAGCTTCCCGCCGCCCAACTCCCCAACGGATGCAACACTTCAGGGCAAGGTTTCTGGCCGACTTCTGGAAGCAACTCGATCCTCAATTTGCCAGCCGCTACCGGGAATTTCTTCAGCCCGAGTGCCGAGTTCGGCTACAGCTACAATGGCGTTGCTCACGTGGATCAGCAGATTGGCGACAAACATCATCTTTCTCTGCACGCCATCCTCGGTCAGGGGAACCAGACTGCTCCTCTCGGCGGCAGCCCGGCTCTGGGAACAGCCAGCTCCAATTTGGTTTACTACTTCGAGGTGGCGCCGCTTCATGATGGAAACTATGGCGCAGTCCTGAACTCCGCGTTGTCATCGAGGTGGACCAATCAATTTCTTTTTGGCGGGAGCTACTTCAACCAATTCTTCAACGACAACAATACCAGCTTTAATACCAAGACTATGGGCCTGTTCCTCAGCCCGGATGCCACCAATCATGGCCAGTACATCCTCGGGGCGCCCAATATTAGAATTCAAGGGTTTGAACAGACGGGCTTAACTCCGCCGGAGGGCCGAAGCGACCTGACCTTGCACTTTACCGACATCGTTTCCTACAGCGTCGGAAAGCATCAGTTCCGTTACGGAGCTGAAGTCCGCAGAGGCAAGCTGGACGAGTTCTACCATCGCCGCGGGACTGGAAGATTCAGTTTCGATGGAACTCAAGGACCGTGGTTCGCCTCCTGTAAGGGAGCAGATCCCACTAAGAATATAGGCCCTGCAGGATGTCAAACCCTAGTCACCAACAACCAACTGGCTGACGCAGAATCTCTCGCTGACTTTTTGGCGGGCGATGTTGCTTCCTCCACGATTGTGGTCGGAAATCCTGAGCGCTTTGTGCACGTCAATGCCTTCAATGCCTATATCCAGGATTCCTTCCAGGTCACCAAGAAACTCAACCTTAATTACGGCCTGCGCTTCGAATACTTCGGCCCGATGCAGAGTGACAACAAGGACATCGCGAACTTCGTTCCGGGAACGGGATTTGTCGTCCAGGATAGCGGTCACCCGCTGTTCAAACCAGGGAAGGATCACTTCGCTCCCCGTCTCGGCTTCGCCTATCAGCCGGCCGGTAAGGCCGATCTGGTGGTCCGCGGCGGATTCGGCGTCTTCTACGACCAAATCAACCTGAATCCCTTTTTGGACTTCCGGCCCCCTATCACCGCGCCTTCGGGAATTCATAGCAATCCGTTCGGCGCGGCCCCTAACTCGACCTACGGCGCTCCATTGTGCGGAACTACTACTTTGAACAATCCGACCGAGCCCGGCTTTCAATGGGATGCCGTACAACAAGCGACATGCCCTGCCGGATATACCAACGCTGGCATGCCCAACACTGCCGGCTCAATTTTTGCTGGGGTACAGCCCTGTTCCGACCCGAATTGCGGTGCCGCAGGGGACCCGAAGGGACTGAGCGTCTATTCCGTCAGCCCGAAGTTCCGCGTCCCGTACTTTTATAGCTATAACTTGCAAGTGGAGAAAGGGTTCGGCAACGCAGTCGTGTGGCAGGTCGGGTACGTCGGCACCCAGGGGCGAAAGTTGAATCTCGTATCGGACATCAATCAGCCCATTTGCAATGGATTTCCGGTTCCGACCGCACTCCTTCCAGTCAGCACCTGTCCCTTTGGTGCGCCGGTCGCAGTGTCCGTTCCCTACCCCAATTTCAGCAACATCCTTCAACTCAACACCATCGGCACATCCAATTACAACGGTCTGCAAACGGTTCTTAAACTGAGGCAGTGGCGCGGACTGAGCGCTCAGCTCGCATATACCTACTCCCACTCCCTGGATGATATCAGCGAGTATCGTGGCACGGTTGTCGACAACACTTACAACCGTAACGCGGATCACGGAAACAGTGACTTCGATACTCGCCACCTGTTCACGATTGACTTTACCTATGACATTCCAAAGGCGTCGTGGGCCACCTCAGGCCTCACCAAGCGCGTATTCAACGACTGGCAGGTCAGCAGCGTCATGAACTGGCACACCGGCCAGCCCTATGACGAAATCCTCTCGTACTTGAACTTGGTCCCCGGTGCCAACCCGTTCGCCAGTGCCAATGGTGTTACCATTGATCACAAGTTCGTACGGGGAGCGGGTACTCTCTGGATCAATCCGACGGCGTTCTGCGACCCGAATGCGGTCGACCCGAACACCGGACTGACGGACCCCGGCTGCACGGGCTCGCCCCTTGGCAACGTTTCCCGCAACAAATGGTACGGCCCGGCTTACGGAGACCTAGACCTATCGTTCATCAAGAATGTCCCAATTACCGAGCGCGTCAAAATCCAGCTCCGCGCGGACTTCTTTAACCTCTTCAACCGCATCAACTTGGCCTCCGGGGTAGGATCCGTGCTTGCCTTTGGAAGCGCCTCGCCCAATGGGGACATTTGCTCCCAGGATTTCACCACTCACAGGTGCTCTGCGAATTTCGCCTCAACCGGATTCGGCATGGTGACTGATACCATTGGCGACTTCAACGGCGCTCCCGCCATTGGCCCTGGCGAAGCTCGCAACATTCAGCTCGTGGCCAAGATCATCTTTTAACCGCCGCACAAACACTTCCCCCGGGAGGCGCTGCAAAAGCGTCTCCCGGTTTCTTTTTTGGCCTGCCTTTCGGTGCCGCCCAAGCTAAAATCGCCTTGAGCACTCCGCAAAAAGCCGGCCCATGGATTAACGTTAATCCATGAAAGCCGCTCGCCTAGCAACCCGCTATGAAAACGGTCGTACACCGTATCCCGATCACCATCAAGCCTTTTGGGAAGGGTACAGAGGCGGACCGCTCAGGCGCTAACGATGGAGAAATGCTTCCAGTAGGAGCTGCGAGAGCCGCTGGGCATTGTGGCGAAGGACGCCATGCTCTTCGACAAGATCATCGAGAAGGACCCGGCAGCCGAGGTTGCGGAGCGCGTGCAAGTCCACGGTGACGGGAGCGGCGCCTTCGGCTCGATAGCGCCGCGCTACCTCCGGCGACACCGCTTGGCGGTTCGCTACGACACAGTCGATTACCCCCCGCGGCACATGCTTTTGAATTGCGCACACATGATCCGCCAGCCGGTAACCGGTGGTCTCTCCAGGCTGTGTCATCAGGTTCGCAACGTAGACCCGCGGAGCTTTGGAGCGCGCAATCGCCGCAGCAATCTCTGGGATCAGGAGATTTGGCAGCACGCTAGTGTACAGCGACCCCGGGCCCATCAGAATCAAGTCGGCCTGGTCGATCGCTTGGATAGCGGCGGGAAGAGGACGCACACGGCTCGGTGAGAGGCGGAGCCTTTTGATCCCTGCGCGGCTGGCGCTGATTCGTGTTTCGCCGTGCACCACGCGGCCGTTTTCCAGAACGGCCACGAGATGCACGTTCGAGAGCGTCGACGGAAAGATGCGCCCGCGAATTGCGAGCACTTTGCTGCTCACGCGAATCGCTTCGATGAAATCGCCGGTGACGTGCGTCAGCGCGGCAAGAAAAAGGTTGCCAAAATTGTGGCCCGCCAGCCCGCGGCCCGCGTGAAAGCGGTACTGAAACAGGCGCCCCATCAGCGCTTCGTCTTTGGAAAGCGCCACCATGCAGTTGCGAATGTCGCCTGGAGGAAGGATGCGGTTCTCGCGCCGCAAGCGCCCTGAGCTGCCACCGTCGTCGGTCACGGTCACAATCGCGGCGAGATCGGTGATGGGGCGCGCGGCGGTGGCGAGTTCGTCAGGTCGGCGCACCACATGCTCTTTCAAGCCGCGCAGCAAAGTGGAAAGTCCCGTGCCGCCACCCAGCGCAACGATGCGGAAGCCCCGCGTCCTAACTTTTGTAAGGGAGGCGCGTTTTTTCATTTGGCTGAGAGACAAACAGCTGATTTATTCTACAGGAAAGGGTTCAACACCAAGGACACTGGTGAACGAAGGACGAATGAACCCCTCTTTGCCTTTCAAACTTGCCACTGGTTACTCGCCCCTGTCTTTAGCCGGCGAGGCCGTCCTTCTCCGGGTAGAGGAGTTCCGTGAAGCGCGGATCTTCCTGAAGGAACGCGAAATCTTCGTCGTTGCGCGCGTGATAGCGGTTTTCGGCACGCAACTGAATGGCCATCTTCAGATTCTCGAGCGCCGAATCGGCTTCGCCCGTGAGGCAATCGAGCGCCGCCAGCGCGTAATGGACATGATCCGCCTTGGGCGCGGCCTTGCGCGCTTTATCGAGGCTCTCGCGCGCTTCATCCCATCGCCCGATGTTCATCATCGCCACGCCGCGCTGGTAATGCTCTTCGGCGCTGCGCGGATTCTGTTCCTGCGTAGGCTTCATGCGCTGGTCGACAATTTTCAAGTGCACACGCGCGCGGTCGGCAAGTTCCTTGCTGGGCCCCTTCAGCACGTCTTCGAGTACCTGCTTGGCGCGAGAGAATTTTTGCTGATGGAACAGTCCCAGAGCTTCATCGTAAGTTTTGAGCTGCTCCTGCACCCGCGGATCGACCAGTTCCACGCCGCCGCGCTGGGGCGGGGGTGGCGGTCCTAAGTTCTTCTTTTTCTGTAGTTTAGAGGAAGCGTGTCCAACACCGGTGGCGTGCCGAGCGGACCCCCCGGGCGCTTTTCGCACTTTTGCCATATAGCGCATGCTAACAGAGCCGCCTGCGCCCGTCAAACGGAGACTTAGTACTTGTGAGTGAATACTTCTTGAATAAACTCCCAGGCTAGCGGAGCTGGGCCGCGGTTACCGAACGGCAGCATGGCGAAAAATAGGCTGTCGAGATGGCGCAGGAATCGCGCAAACTAGGAGTAAGGCGGTGCGTGGTGGAGACGCGGGGTGGGATTGCTGGCCCGCCTGCACCGCGTATGCTAAATTTGTGGCCGGACACTGGTCGACAACAAAGTGCCTTTCATCAATTTTCCTGCACGCGAAATTAACTGCAAGCTGGTGTACTACGGTCCGGGTCTCGGCGGAAAAACCGCCAACCTGCAGTGGGTCTACGATCATACCGGGCAAAACCAGAAGGGCAAGATGATATCACTGGCCACGGAGACGGACCGCACGTTGTTCTTCGACTTTCTTCCGCTGGACCTGGGGACGGTGCGCGGGTTCAAGACGCGCTTTCATTTATATACCGTGCCCGGCCAGGTGTTTTATGAAGCCAGCCGCAAGCTGATCCTGAAAGGCGCGGATGGCGTGGTATTCGTGGCGGATTCGCAGGAAGAGCGCCTGGACGCGAATTTTGAAACCATGGAGAACCTTCAGGAACACTTGAAAGAGCACAACCTGAATTTCGCCACCATTCCTTACGTGCTGCAGCTAAACAAGCGCGACTTGCCAAATGCCATGCCCGTGCCGGAGCTGACCAAGCAGCTTCGCAAAAAAGGCGAGCCGGTTCTGGAAGCCATCGCGATTCAAGGCGTCGGCGTCTTCGAAACTCTGAAAGAAATCGCCAAGCTCGTCCTCGCCGAGCTCAAAAAAGGCGGCTAGGCTCGAGAGCGCTGATGCCACTCTAAGGTAAGCTTCTCCACGGGAAATAGAAATGATTCCGCTTGAAATTCCAATTCCACGGCGCGAGCAAGTGGCTCATGCGAAGTTGGCGAGGGCGGCGGATTCGGTGTCGAAGGTGGGGATGGCTTCGACCAGGCGCGTGACGGTGAGGGCGTCGCGGACGCGGCCGGGTCCGCAAACCAGGCGCAGGACGCCGCCGTCGCGCGCGAGCTGAATGGAAATACGCACGAGGGTCGAGAGGCCGGAGCTGTCAATTTGCGGCGTGCTATTCAGCGCTATGATGACTTTGCGCGTGCCCTTCTTCACGACCGACTGCAACGCGCTGTAGAGCTGTTCGCTGGGTTCGCCAATGGTGAGGCGTCCATGCACTTCGAGAATGGCGACCTCGCCGGATTCGCGAACCTTAATCTCCATGGGCAAGCGTTCAATCATGAGCGTGGAGCCTGCAGCTAACTATTTTCAGTTGAACGAAGGCACGGGTCTTGCCAGCAAGGAGTACGGGGTAAGCGCCAACCCGCGAAAGACCCGCCGATACATCCACGGGTCTAAAGACCCGCCACTACATCCTTCGCCGCGACGCGGAAAGGCCGCACGGCATTATACGCTGGCGGCGCGAAGAAGTGGTAAGTCCGAACGTCAGGTTCTATCGCTTCGAGGTTGCCAGGAACTTGCCATTTTCAGTTGAAGCCCTCCTGGCGGGGCCTTGAATGCGGCGCATGGCAGCAAGAGCCCTTTATGCGCATTTTGATTGCCAACACGGGTGAAACATTTGGCGGCGCTAGCCGTTTAGGTCTATAGGAAGAAGCACACCTTCGTTCTTGGGTGGAAGGACTCCGCCGGCGGTCTGTTGCGCAGTCGCTGAAGAAACCTCCGCGCGGCGTCGAAGCCAGAGTCTGCAAGGGAGGCGCAATGACAGTCTGCGCCGTTGAGACCTCACCGCAGCTTTACGCAAGAATCGGCGGCGCGCTCTATCTGGTCATCATTGTCTTGGGGCTCTTCGGCGAGGTATTCGTCCGGGACAGGGTTATGGTGTCGGGGGATTCCACGGCCACAGCAACAAATATCAGGTTGCTAGAGGCGCTGTGGCGCTTCCATATTGCCGCTGAATTGTTTTTGCTGATTTGCGCCGTGGTCCTGCTGCTGATCTTATTTGTTTTGCTCAGACCGGTCAGCAGAGAGCTCGCCTTGCTGGCGGCCTTTTTCAATCTGGTTTCTATCGCCCTCGAAGCAGGCTATGCGCTCCATCTTCTTGCGGCGCTGTTTCCGTTAGGGAGTGCGGGATACCTCAGTGCATTTGCCCCGGAGCAGCTTTACGCGTTGACGAGCCTGTCCCTGAAATCGCACGCCAATGGCTTTGGCGTGAGCTTAGTGTTTTTCGGTTGTTTCTGCGTCGTTATCGGCTACCTAATCTTCAAGTCGGACTTTCTTCCAAAAGCCGTTGGGGTTCTGGTGCAGATCGCGGGTTTGAGCTATTTGACGAACAGCTTCGCGCTGATTCTCAATCCTCACTTCGCCGATCGGATCTTCCCCGCCATTTTAGTTCCCGCCTTTGTTGGGGAGGCGTCGCTTTGCTTGTGGCTCCTGGTGATGGGAGTTAACGCGGCGCGATGGAAAGAGAAGGCCAGCGCGGCGGTGTAGTGGCGCTCGCCGGGCGGCGTCCGAAGCGTGTCAAGGTGAGCGAAGGAGAAGAGCATGACGTATTCGCCCGTATTGGTCTTTCATGCTTCCTGCGGCGTTTTGGGGTTGCTTTCCGGCGCTGCCGCGTTGTCTTTCCACAAGGGCTCGCGGTGGCATGTCTTGACGGGAAAGGTCTTCGTCGCGTCCATGCTGGTCATGGCGGCAGGCGCGGTGTACCTGGGGGCGACCAAGCACCAGCCAGGCAATATTAGCGGCGGCATTTTTACGTTCTACCTGATATTGACGGCCTGGCTCACCGCGCGCCGCGCGGACGGAGACACGGGAAAGCTCGATTGGGCTGCGCTTCTGATTCCTTTGGTGCTCGGTACTCTCACTTGGTTCTCCGGCGTGGAAAAGATGCGCACGCCAGGGCCGCCTAAGGATGGAGTTCCCGCAGGAATGAACTTTTTCATGGGTTGCGTGATGGTGCTGGCTGCGGCGGGAGATATTCGCATGCTCGTAGGTGGCGGCATCTTGGGCGCGAAGCGTATCCCTCGGCATCTTTGGCGCATGTGCTTTGGGCTGTTCATCGCTACAGGATCCTTTTTCCTGGGACCCGCGAACCGCCCAGTGAGACTGTTTGCGGCAGTAGGACTTCGCCAACAGATATTTCGGACTTTGTTCCGCCAAGAAGTACTTCTGTTCTTGGCGGTCCTTCCTTTGTTATTGCTGATTTTCTGGTTAGTCCGAGTGCGTTTTGTAAATGCCTACCAGCGAGACCCGGCGTCGAGCAGCGGCGACGTCCGGTCGTTGTCGAGTTAAGTGGCGGCCCCTATTCGACGATTCGCAATCTCCACAATATTGGCGGCTCCCGTTCGTCTTCATAAGTAGATGGACCAGGCGCTCAGAAAACCGTGGCCGATGGCAGAGCAAGATCAGCGGATCTCCGAAGTGGTCAGGCGGGAGCAGTCGCGGCTGCGCAATTTCATTCGTCGTCGCGTGCCCGACCCGAGGGATGCCGAGGACATTCTGCAGGAGGTCTTCTACAAACTGGTGGAAGCGAACCGCTTGCTTATGCCCATCGACCACATAGCCGGGTGGCTGTTCCGCGTGGCGCGGAATCGCATCACCGACCTTTTTCGCAAAAAGAAGCCGGAGATCTTCAGCGACGAAGCGTTCGAAGACGAAGAAGGTGAAGTGCTGTTACTCGAGGACTTGCTGCCTTCGCCCGATGCCGGGCCCGAGGCGCTTTATGCGCGCAACATGATTCTCGATGAGCTCGAGCTGGCTGTTGAGGAGTTGCCTCGAGAGCAGCGCGAGGTGTTTGTCGCGCACGAACTGGAAGGCCGCAGCTTCAAGGAGATGGCTGCCCAGACCGGCGTGAGCGTGAATACGCTGCTGTCGCGCAAGCGTTATGCGCTATTGCATCTGCGCGAGCGGCTGCGAGGCATCTACGACGAGTTTATGAGTGGGAGGGACCGAACATGAGAAGGAAATGGATGTGGATGGCTCCGCTGGCGATCGTGGGATTCATCTTCGTCGGCGGCGAAGTTGTGCGGCTGCTGTGGAATTGGCTGCTGCCGCCGCTGTTCGGGTGGCGCGAGATCACCTTCTGGCAAGCGCTGGCGATGCTGGTGCTGTGCCGGATCCTCTTTGGGGGACTGGGCATGCGCGGGCATTCCGGCCGCTCCGGTCTCCGCCGCCGTATGGAAGAACGCATGGCGGATCGCGTGGCCGAACGCTGGCAGCATATGACGCCCGAGGAGCGGGAACGGTTCCGGCAGCGCATGCGCGAACGCTGCGGCTTTGACCCCGCGGCCGGCGAGAGCAAAGCGCAGTAAAGCGGGCCATGCAAGGTCTTGGCAGGGCAGCGGAGGAGCACCCATGAAAGCCGCCATCTATCAGAGGTTCGGGCCGCCGGATGTTATTCAAATCATGGAGACAGAGAAGCCCATTCCAAAGGACGATGAAGTTTTGATCAACGTGCGCGCAGCTTCCGTCAATCCTTATGACTGGCATTTCCTGCGCGGCACGCCATACTTTCTTCGAATTGTGGCGGGGTTGCGCAGGCCAAGGGACAC
>Ga0209577_10001906_pt1 | contig 20363 bp, 17 predicted proteins | sample GraSoiAngelo_109_FD_185874 | JGI IMG/M metagenome (GOLD analysis project Ga0209577, IMG submission 185874) | Grasslands soil microbial communities from the Angelo Coastal Reserve, California, USA - 14_0903_12_20cm (SPAdes) (version 2) | ecosystem: Environmental > Terrestrial > Soil > Grasslands...
GGGTGGACCCGCTGACGAACGAGCAGTTCTGGCGCAAGCCGTATCCCTACGGGAACAGCGTGGGACACTTGGTACTGCATTTGACGGGGAATCTGAGCTACTACATCGGAGCGCGAATCGCGGAAACAGGGTACGTGAGGAACCGGGACAAGGAGTTCACGGACTCGAACCCGCCGCACAAGGACGAAGCGCTGCGGGCGTTTGACCGGACCGTCGGCATGGTGATGGCAACGATTCGAAAGCAGCGCGAGGAGGACTGGGGGAAAGCGTATACGGCGGAACGCGAGCCGGAAGCAGAAAACCGCTTCCAGATTTTCGTGCGTTGCGCGGGGCACGCGTATCATCACGTGGGACAGATTATTTACCTGAGCCGAGAGCTGGCGAGGGCTTAAGGCTGGGAAAAAGCTTCGCTTGGACGCAGAGTGGGCGTCCAGGCGAGCGGTGTGTAACGCGAGTGGTCGAGCAGAAAAAACTGACAAAGGGCAAGGCTGCCTTTTTGCTGGTGCTGTCCGCGTTGGCGGCGGTGGTGTCGGCAACGGAGCTGCATGGATGGCACGTCTACGTGGGATTTGCCATTGTGGGTGTTTGTCTTCTGGTTGGATTCCTCATCTGGAACCGCGAATCCTGAGAACGCGTTTTTGATCGAATGGAGAGGTGGATTAGGATGCGAAGAGTGTCTTTGACGGGCGCTGCGATGATGTGCGCAAGCGCGTTTGCGGTTTCCACACCAGCCGAAGTGGCCGCGAAGGCGGCACAAACGGCGGCATCCGCGGTGCCGACGATCGATCAATCGCTGGAATGGCAAAGCGCCTTCAATCCGAAGATTTCGCCCGATGGGAAGCGCGTGGTTTACGAGCTGCAGAAAACCAACTGGGAAGAGAACGCCTTCGACCGGAACCTATGGATCGGCGATATCGCGAGCGGCGAAACGCATGCGCTGACTACAGCAAAGAAATCGAGCACGAATCCAGAGTGGTCGCCGGATGGAAGATGGATCGCGTTTCTCTCCGACCGGCCGGGACAAATTGCCGGAACCCCGGAAGCCAAGAAGCAGCTGTACGTGATCGCCGCAGACGGCGGGGAGGCGCAACAAGTCACGAAGGCGGAAAACGGCGTAAACGATTTTGCCTGGGCGCCGGACTCGAAACGCATCGCGATTTCCATGACGGATCCGGAAACCAGGGCCATGAAAGACCGAAAAGAAAAGTATGGGGAATACTCGGTGGTGCATGGCGACTACCAGATGACGCACCTGTGGACCGTTGAGTTTTCGAACGGAAGCACGACGGCGGCGGAACCGAAGCGGCTGACGGAAGGGGACAAGTTCAGCGTGGGGGATTTTTCGTGGTCCCCGGATGGGACGCGCGTCGCGTTCAGCGCGCAAAGGGATCCGGATTTGATTTCCGGGGACACATCGGACTTGTACGTGGTTAATGCAAACGACAAGACAGTGAAGAAGATCGTGAGCACGGCGGGGCCGGACCGAAATCCGCGCTGGTCGCCGGACGGGAAGAAAATTGCGTTTCACACGGCCGCGGGGTCGCGGTATTTTTTTTATACCAATGGAAGGATTGGAGTGGTGGGCGCGGACGGCGGAGCGTTGCAAATTTTGACGGAGTCCTTTGACGAGAACCCCGGGCTGATTGCGTGGGGGCCGGATGGGATTTATTTTGGCGCGGTGCAGAAGACGTCCGTGCACTTGTTTCGTTTGAATCCGGGGACGGGAGCGGTCGAGAGGCTGAGCGAGCCGGAAGGCATGGTGGCAGGGGGCTTTTCGTTTTCGCGGGATTACAAGACGGTGGCGTATCGTGCGGCGCTCGACAATCAATACGCAGAGATTTTCACGACGAGCACGACTCCTTGGCAAGGCAAGAAGCTCACGGCGATGGGAGAGCAGCTCAAAGGATTTACGCTGGCGCACCGCGAAGTGGCTTCGTGGAAGTCGGGGGACGGAACGACGATTGAAGGCGTGCTTTACACGCCGGCAAATTTCGACGCCAAGAAGAAATACCCGCTGCTGGTGGTGATTCACGGCGGGCCGACGGGCGTGGATCAACCGGTCGTGAACGCGGACCGCTACTATCCCATCGAGCGATTTGTGGCCAAAGGCGCGGTGGTGCTGCGGCCAAATTATCGCGGCTCGGCAGGTTACGGAGAGAAATTCCGGTCGTTGAACGTGCGGAACCTGGGCATTGGCGATTATGCGGACGTGATTTCGGGCGTGGATTCGTTGATCGCGAAAGGGTTCGTGGACAAAGACCGCGTGGGCGCGATGGGCTGGAGCCAGGGCGGCTACATTTCGGCGTACATCACGACGTTCAGCGACCGCTTCAAGGCGGTTTCCGTGGGCGCAGGCATTTCCGACTGGTCGACGTATTACGTGAATACGGACATTACGCCGTTTACCCGCCAGTACCTTCATGCCACGCCGTGGGACGATCCGGAAATTTATTGGAAGACTTCGCCGATCAGCAACATCGCGAAGGCGCGGACGCCCACGCTGATCCAGCACGGAGAAAATGACAAGCGCGTGCCGATTCCGAATGCCTACCTACTGCGGCAGGCGCTGGAAGACCGCGGCGTGCCGGTGAAGATGGTGGTCTACAAGGGATTCGGGCACGGGATCGACAAACCCAAGCCGCAGCGCGCGGTGATGGAAGAAAACGAAAAGTGGTTCGCACAGTACATTTGGGGCGAAAAACCGGATGAGTCGAAACCCAGCGAACCGAGGAAAGACGAGAAGAAATCAACAGCAACGGAAAACCCGTAGATTCGGAAGCGGCTGGAGGTCCGCCTCGACCCAGCCTTCGCGGGCGGCGTTGGTTTGCAGGAGTTTTTGCGAATAGTACTTGGCGAGGAGATTTTTGTCGGCCAGTTCCGGGTGATGGGAAAGGAACTGCGCGAAGTTGCAGCCCTCCGGAGTTTCCACTAAAGCAGCGGCAACCAGGCGCATCCAAGCCAGCGTGAGCGTGTGGTGGTATTTCTGCGTTGCGCCATGATGATTGGCAAACCGCAGAATGCCCGCGCACATGCGCTCGGCGGCACGAGTGGCGTCCGAGGATTTCAAGTAGAGCCAGGCGACGCGAATATGTTCGCGGTGGTGAAACCGGTCCGCGGGGAAAGAGAGGCCCTCGAAAGCGCGCAGAAAATCTTCGTCGCTCCCGGCGCAGGCGCCGGAGCCAGAATTGGTTTCGGTCATGGTTCTTTGGAAATGGAAGTTTGGGATTGGAATTTCTTTTCGTCTATCACGTTTCGAGCTTGAAGCGCGAGGAGGCGAGGCGGTAGAGACGGCGCCAGAGGAAGCGGTTGATGAGCACTACGATGGTGGCCATGATCAGTGTAGCGGCCAGCAGCAGGTCGAAGCGGCCTGTGTCGCTGGCGCCGCTAATCGTGCTCCCCAAGCCCGCCGTCGAAACGATTCTCCCCTGAAAATGAAAATACTCCGCAAAGATGCTGGCGTTCCAAGCGCCGCCGGACGCGGTCACCATGCCGGTGACCAGATAGGGAAAAATGCCGGGCAGGATCAGGTATCGCCAGCGGTCCCAGGAGCCGAAGCGAAAAACCTGGGCGGCTTCCTTGAGGTCGGTGGGAATCGCTGTGGCGCCGGCGATGACATTAAACAGGATGTACCACTGCGTGCCGAGCAGCATGAGGAGCATGGCAGCGATTTCGAGGCCGCCGCGAAGACGAAGCAAAAAGAGGAGGATGATGGGAAACAAGGCGGTCGCCGGGACGGAGGCGGCCGTCTGAACGACAGACTGAGCGAAGCGCGCCAAGCGGGGATTGAAGCCGATGGCAACTCCGGCGGGGACGGTCCAGAGAGCACTAAGGAGGAGCGCCGAATTTACCCGAAGGAACGTGAGCGCCGCGCTCCGCACAAGCTCGATGTAATCTTTGTGGTGAAGATCAGAAAGTTCGCGGGCGGCATGGAAGACGGCAAATCCTAAACCCACAAGAATCGCGGCAAGGAGCAAAAAACCAATCCAGGTGCGCGCCCGGCCCGGCTTTCGCGCGCCGAAGGTTTCCGCGGCGCGAAAGGCCCTTTGCGTCAGCGTAATCGCAAGCCAATTGAAAAACGGCCGGATGAGCCGCCGGTACAAGCGATGGACAACAGAAGCGCGGCCAAGAACATGGAAGAGGGTCGAGTGAGCGGCAGCGGAGCTTTCCACCTGCTCGAATTTGAATTTGTCCGCCCACACAATGACCGGACGCCAGATCAATTGATCGAGCAACACGATCAAGGCGATCATGCCGCCGACGCCCCAGAGAATTGCTCTCGTGTTTCCGTTGCTCGCTGCCGTTTGCAGGAACGAGCCCAGGCCAGGCAAGCGGAAGTCCCTATTGCCGAGCACAAACATTTCGCAGGCCATGAGGGAAAACCAGCCTCCGGCGACGGAGACCATGGAATTCCAAACCAGCCCAATGGTGGAAAACGGCAGGTCCAGTTCCGCGAAGCGCTGCCAGCGGCTGAAGCGATAAATGATGGCGGCTTCGCGAAGATCGCGCGGAATGGTTTTCAAGGAAGAATAAAAACTGAATGCGATGTTCCAAGTCTGGCCGGTGACAATCAGCAGGATGGAGCCAAGCTCGATGCCAAACTGGCTGTGAGGAAAAAGCGCGACCATCGCGAGCATGATGGCGGGAAGAAAACTGAGGATCGGAATGGACTGCAGGATATCCAGCAGCGGGATCAGAATCATTTCGGCGCGGCGTGAGCTGGCGGCGAAGTACCCGTAGGCAACCGCAAGAACCAGGCTGAGGGCATAGGCGACGGCCATGCGCACCAGGGAATAAAACGCGTAAAGAGGCAAGTCGCGAGGGTCTTGTGAAATCTGTGCTCCGGGGCGCCCCGGACCGAGCCAGGCGCGGCCGACCGCATAAAGTCCAAAAATTGCGGCAAAGACAAAAAGAAAAACGACGATGTCCATCAAGAAGCCCCAGCTCGAGCGCGAGCCCGCGGGCTGCTTCGCTGGGGGAGGAAGCGGCGCGGGCTCCGCGGCTCGAAGTGCGGGCGCGTTCACGGGACCGTCAAGCCTCGGTGAGCGTCAGCTTGCCGGACTGGGAATCGTAATCGAAAATCTCGGCGTAGCGGCCCCACTGGATGGCGGTATCGAGCTGGCGGCGGGACTCCTCGGCACTGAAGTGCTCGTCAAGCAAGTCGCGGAAAAATTCTTCGCTGAGCGTGCGATTGGATTTGGCCCTGAGAGCTTGTTCCATTTGGCGGAGCAGAGGCACGTTGGCAAGGGCGGCTTTGCGGAAGATGGCTTTGCGTGTCTGAATGTCGGCCTGCGCAAAGGCGTAACCGTCCGGGGTAATGATGGCGTCGCCTTCCTCGGTGCGGAGAAATCGCAATAACACGGCCGTATCGATAGTAGGGAGGAGGGATTCCAGATCCAGACTGAGTTCCTCGGAGAGGCGGTGCAGGTCCACGCGCCCGCCGCGGTCGACAAGGATTTCCAGCAAGCCAGCCAAGCCGCCGGGCCGGGTGTGCGGAAGCATAACTACCTTTGATTTAGGAGGAGCGCCCGGACCGTAAGTGCGCGGCGGAACGGTTTCGTCCTTGTGAGCGGGGTGGGTCAGGACGCGGTAAATCGAGTCCACAAGCTCGATGCATTCAGCGCTCTTGCGATCGCGAGGATGAGGGATGGATACGGTGAAATCCGCGTGGATGTGCGCGGGGTTGCGGCCGAGAACAATGATGCGGTCGGCGAGAACGACAGCTTCCTCGATATTGTGCGTGACGATGAACATGGCGCGCGTGGGAATCTTGTGGTCCAGCCACAGTTCGAGGAGTTCGCCGCGAAGCGTTTCGGCCGTGAGCACGTCGAGAGCGGAGAATGGCTCGTCCATGAAGAGCACTTCCGGTTCGACTACCAGGGCGCGAGCGACGCCAACGCGCTGCTTCATGCCGCCGGAAAGCTCCTTGGGATAAGCGGATTCGAAGCCATCCAGGCCGACAGCGTCCAAGATGCGCAGAGCCCGCTTGTGGCGCTCGATGGGAGGAATGCCGCGCGCTTCGAGTGGAGCTTCCACGTTTTCGATGACGGTGAGCCAGGGGAAAAGCGCGAAGCTTTGGAAGACAATGGAGACGTTGGGGAATTTTCCGTTGACGGGCTGGCCATGCCAGTAAACGGAGCCGCCAGTGGCGGGAGAAAGTCCCGTGAGCATGCGCATCAGCGTGGATTTGCCGCAGCCGGACGCGCCGAGCAGAGCGATGATTTGTCCCGGATAGATCGCCAGGTTGATGGGCGCAATGACTTGAATGCGGCTGCCGTCCGCCTGGGGATAGTGCTTCTCCAATTGGCGAGCTTCGATGATGGGCTCGGGCGTTGCATCAAGCGCCGTGTTTGTGTTTGCAGTGCTCATGCGCGCGTGTATTATCGCTCAACTGTCTGGCAGGCGCACGCAAGCGCTGGAAGCATTAAAGTGCGATTCCCGCGCGGTTACAATGACATGAACGCGAAATGACCTCTCCTCCGGATGCTCCCGACCCATTGGACGCCAAGGCCACTCGCCGAGGATGGATGGCGGCATTGGGCGTTTCGTTGGGAACCGCATTTCTGATCATTTCCCCATTTTTCTGGCGGGGAACCGCGTCGGGCCACGACATTGCGTTTCATGCGTCGTCGTGGCTGGACGTTGCGGGACAGTGGAAGGAAGGAATCGTCTTTCCGCGATGGTGCGAGTGGGCGAACAACGGATTTGGGGAGCCGCGATTCATTTTTTATCCGCCACTCTCATGGCTGCTGGGGGCGGCGCTGGGATTTGTCGTGCCGTGGAACGCGGTGCCGGGAACCTTCATCGTGCTGGTGCAAACGCTGGCGGGAGTCTCCATGTTCGCGCTCGCGCGCAGATTTTTTCCAGCGGGAGCAGCCCTGTTCGCGGCGGCTTGTTATACCGCCAATCCGTATGCGCTGCTGGTCGTCTACCTGCGCAGCGACTTCGCGGAGGAACTGGCGTGGGCTTTTTTGCCGGCGTTTCTGCTTGCCGCGCTGCAACGGAGCGGCTTGATGGAAAACCGCTGGGGCTCGGGACCTCGGTCGGCAGCAATTTTTGGGCTATTTTTCGCCGCCATCTGGCTTGCGAATGCGCCGGCAGGCGTTTTGGCCAGTTACAGCATGGCGCTTCTCTTTGCGTGGGCGGCGATATCAGAAAAGTCTTTCCTGCCCTTATTGCGAGGAGCCGGCGGTCTGGCCCTGGGATTTGGGTTGGCCTGCTTTTATCTCGTGCCGGCAGCTTACGAACAAAGATGGGTGAACATTGGAGAGGCGCTTTCCTCCGGGTTGCGGCCTGTGGAGAACTTTCTGTTCACCAAGATTGCGGATCCGGAGCATAACCTCTTTAACTGGATCGCTTCGAGCGTGGCCATCTTATTGAAGCTGCTGACGTGGATTGCCGCTGCCCTGGCGTATCGAAACATAACGGAAGCGCAAGCCTCGTGGGAGAAGAAAGCGCTTTGGCAATCACTGATTGTGCTTGGCGCCGCAGCAACATTGCTCATGCTTCGACCGAGCGCAATCCTCTGGGAGTACTTGCCGGAACTGCGATTCGTGCAATTCCCATGGCGCTGGATGGGCATTCTCGCTCTGGCTTACGCCTGTTTCGGCGCGGCGGCAGTCGCGCCGCGACGCGTCGCTTGGATTTGGAGCGTCGTCGTGATTCTTGCCATGGCCGGGACAGCTACGTTTCTGGTTAGCAAGGCTTGGTGGGATTCCGACGACATCCCCTCGCTGCAAGAAGCTATCTCAAGCGGCAAAGGGTTTGACGGCACCGACGAATACGATCCGGCGGGAGACGATCATTCGAATTTGCCGGCAAACGCACCGCCGGTGCTGCTGCTGCCAGTGGAAGGCGGGGAAGCGCGTGCGGCCAAAGCCGAGATTCACATCGCCCGTTGGACGGCTGAAGAAAAAGATCTCAGCGTTACTTCCCCCCAGCCGCTGCGGCTAGCAATTCGGCTGCTGGACTACCCGGCGTGGCGTTTGGAAATAAACGGCCAGCCAGTGAAACCGGAATTCCCGGAAGGGACAACACAAGTCATCCTTCCGCTGCCTGCTGGCACGGAGGGAATCAAGGTGGGTTTCGGACGCACACCGGATCGGACTGTTGGAAATGCGCTGTCACTGGCGAGCTTGGCTGTTTGCGCGGCATTTCTTCGGAAACAACGAACTAGGAACCAGTCGCAATGACCAAGAGAGGCCAACCACAGCTTGTGCCCTCCGCTAAATTAAGAGCAGTCCACAAGGGGGCAGGGCGCTCTCCTTGCGGCTTATGTGGATCAGGACTTCACGGTGCCGTCAGCCCAATAGCACACAGCGGGAAGACTTACTATAATAATATATAGGACCGGCTCTAGCGGCGGTCGACGGTGGGGTGGCGGACGTCCTGGCCCTGCACAATGTAGATGACGTCCTCGGCGATGTTCGTGGCGTGGTCGCCGATGCGCTCAAGGTTCTTCGCCGCGAGGATGAGTTCGAAGGCGGGAAACACCACGCTGGAATCGCCCATCATATAGGTAAGCAATTCGCGGAAAATCTGATCGCGGTAGTAATCCACCTGATCGTCAGTGGCCAGGACTTTGTGCGCCAGTTCGACGTCCCGGCGCACGACGGCGTTGAGGGCGTCGCGCACCATTTCCTCGACGAGGTCGCTCATGCGAGGAAGGTCCACGTAAGGCTTCACGCGCGGATGGCGGAGGATGCGCAGCGCACCTTGGGCAACGTTGACAGCCTGGTCGCCGATGCGCTCGAGATCGTTGTTGATGCGCGAGATGGCCAGGACGAAGCGAAGATCGGTGGCCATAAGCTGGTGCAGGGCGAGGAGTTGAACGACGCGGTCGTCGATTTCCATCTGGAGTTCGTTGATGGCGTCTTCCTCTTCGAGGACTCGCTTGGCCAGGGTTTCGTCCGATTCTAAGACAGAATGAACCGCCTGGTGCACCGAGCGCTCAGCAAGGCTGCCCATCCAGAGCAAGCGCTCCTTGAGGGCATTCATCTCTTTTTCGAAGTGCCGTTCCATCCGCTTCTCTTTCTAGTGCACGAGCTTGAATTGCAATTCGTAACTCCAGCTGATCCACCCCATGAGATCCCGTGCCTAATCCTTATCGGAAAGGCTCACCCCGACAACTAAGATGCGCGACACACGGCCGGTGTTATCCGAAACGCCCGGTAATGTACGCCTCCGTTCGAGGATCGGCGGGCGTAGTGAAAAGCTGTGGCGTCGGGCTGAACTCGATGAGCTGGCCGATGAGCAGGAAGGCGGTGAAATCGCTGACGCGGGCGGCCTGCTGCATGTTGTGGGTAACGGTCACGATGGTGCAAAAGTCCTTCAATTGCACAAGAAGCTCTTCGATCTTGGCGGTGCTGATGGGATCGAGCGCGGAGCAGGGCTCGTCGAGCAGCAGGACTTCCGGGTCAACCGCCAGCGCGCGCGCAATGCACAAGCGCTGCTGCTGCCCGCCGGAGAGTTCGTAAGCGGACTTGTGAAGGTGGTCCTTCACTTCATCCCAAAGAGCCGCGCGGCGCAGGCTTTTTTCCACGGATTCCCCGATAGGTTCCTTCGAGCCGTTGATTCTTGGGCCGTAGGCGACGTTGTCGAAGATGGATTTGGGGAAAGGGTTAGGCCGCTGGAAAACCATGCCGACGCGCCGGCGCAGCGCGGTGACGTCCAGGCCGAGAATATTTTTGCCGTCGAGAAGAATCTCGCCCTCGAGACGAGCGCCGCGAACGGTCTCATGCATGCGGTTGAGGGTACGGAGAAGAGTGGACTTTCCGCAGCCGGAGGGGCCGATGAGAGCGGTGACCTTATTCGTGGCAATCCCCAGGCTGATGTCAAAGAGCGTCTGCTTGCTGCCATAGAAGAAATTGACCTTGGAAACGGTCATGCGCATGGAGAGGGCCGCCGCAGATTCGCGGGCCGCAGTGTTGGTCCCGGTGGGAGGAATATTGACAGACACGGCCGGCCTCACAGAAGCATGCATTGGTTAGGACCTCGAAACCGAAACGCTGCGAGCAAGTATGCCACGAGCCACAATGTTAATTATAAGGATCAAAGCGAGCAAAACCAGCCCGGCAGCCCAGGCCTGACGATGCCAATCTTCATACGGAGAGATGGCGTAGTTGTATATGGCGACGGGCAGCGAAGCGGTGGGCTGGCTCCAGCCGGGACTCCAAAACCGATTGCCGAGGGCGGTGAAGAGAAGTGGAGCGGTTTCGCCGGCAACGCGCGCGAAGGCCAACAAAATGGTTGTCAGAATGCCGCGGTAAGCGGAGGGAACAATGACCGTGGCGATGGTTTTCCATTTGCCGGCGCCAAGGGCCATAGCACCCTCGCGTAAGGAGATCGGAACGGAGCGCAAGAACTCCTCGGTGCTGCGAAGGGTGATGGGAATCATCATCAGCCCGAGGGCAAATCCGCCCGCAAACGTGGAGAAGTGTTTGAAAGGCAGAACCGCAAGGCTGTACGCGAAGATGCCGATCACAATCGAGGGAACACCATTTAACAGATCTGCTGCGTAGCGAACAATGAAAGCGGTTGCGGTGCCGCTAAACTCCGCAAGATAGATGGCGCCAAAAAACCCGACCGGCACGCCGATCAACGTTGCAAGGAAGAGCAGCTTCGCGCTGCCGACGATGGCGTTGGCCATGCCGCCGCCAGGCTCGCCTACGGGAGCAGGCAGCCTGGTAAAGAAATTCCAACTGATCGAAGTGCCGCCGTGGTAGACCAGGTAGCCGAGGATGAAAAAGAGCACGCAGACAGCGACCACGGCGCAAACACCGGTCATCGAGAGCATGAAGGCGCTCACGAATTTGCGCCAGCGCAGTCGTGCGCTCATGCGAGCCCCGTTCCGCTGCCACGCTGAGAAGTGATCACAATCATTAAGCGAGCCAGGCCGTTCAAAATAAAGGTCAGTAGAAAAAGAACCAGGCCTAGTTCGATCAGGGACTGCGTGTAGAGTTCGCCGGTGGCTTCCTTGAATTGACTCGCAATTACGGAGGCGATCGAGTCGCCGGGAGAAAGCAGGGAGGGGCTAATGACCGGAGTATTGCCAATCACCATGGTCACAGCCATGGTTTCGCCAAGAGCACGAGCCAGGGCTAGGAATACGGAGCCAATGATGCCGGTACGCGCGAACGGCACGACGACTTTCCAGGTTGATTCCCAGCGCGTCGAGCCAAGAGCCAATGCCGCCTCCCTCTGGTCACGCGGCACGGAAAGGAGAATCTCGCGAGAGACGGAGATGATGTAAGGAATGATCATGATGGCGAGGACAACGCCTGCCGTCAAGAAGCCCAAGCCGTAAGCCGGTCCCTTAAAGAGCGGGAGAAATCCAAGATATTGCTTGAGTTGCGGCTGAATGCCATTGCGCATCAGAGGAACAACAATAAAAATGCCGAGCAGCCCGTAAATGACGCTGGGAACGGCGGCCAGGAGGTCGATGAAAAATTCCAGAGTGTCAGAGAGCCTCAACGGCGCAAGCTCCGCAAGAAAAATAGCCGCGCCGATTCCGAGAGGCACGGCAATCAAGAGAGCCACCGCGGACGTAACCAGAGTGCCGTAAATAAAGGGGAGGGCCCCAAATTGATCGAAGACCGGGTCCCAAACCGAGGTGCGGAAAAAATTGAGACCAAACTGGTGGCGCGGCAAAGCGGATCCCTGCCACAGCTCATAAACCAGCAGGGCGGTAATCAACACAACCGAAGCCGCAAACAAAAAAGTGATCAGGCGCGCGATCTCGTCGCCGTCGCGCAACCGCGACAAAAAGGATCGCGAGCCCGCAACGGGACCCCCGCTCGGAACGATGGTAGTTGTCGTGGCCACGCTATTGAATGTTGCTCAAAGCTTTTTTTTCCTTGGCGACGACCTCTTTGGGAAGCCGCGCGTAAGAAAGGGCCTCGGCGTAGTTCTGTCCGTCGGAAAGCATCCAGGAAAGAAAGCCCTTGATGGCGTCGCGCTTGGCGGCATCGGAGATCTTGGAGGGAATCAGCAGCCAGGTGAAACTGGAAATGGGATAGGCTTCCTTCCCGGGAGCGTTGGTGATGGAGACACGGAAATCGTCGGGCATCGACTTTGCCGCGCCGGCGGCCGCGGCAGTAACGCCGGCGAGGGAGGCCTTGACGAAAACCCCAGCGGCGTTTCTCACGTTGCCATAAGGGATTTTGTTGGATTCCGCGTAGATTAGCTCGACGTAGCCGATGGAGTCGGGGATGTTCTTGACCGTTCCGGTGACGCCCTCATTCCCCTGGCCCCCTAAGCCGACGGGCCATTTGACGGCCGTGGCCCTTCCAACTTGGTTCTTCCATTCCTCGCTAACCTTGGAGAGAAAGTCGGTCCAAACGTAAGTTGTGCCGCTCGATTCTGCGCGATGCACCACCACAATGTCGTCGGCAGGAAGTTTGACACCCTTGTTTAGGTCCGCAATGAGCGGATCGTTCCACTTGGTTACCTTGCCAAGATAGATCCCCGCCAAGGCTTCGGGAGTGAAATTCAAGGAGGCTGCGACTCCGGGGATGTTGTACGTGGGAACGACAGCGCCGAGCACGGTAGGGAAATGAAGAACAGCACAGGCATGCTTTTCCTGGAAAGCCTTTAGCTGTTCATCATTCATGGGGCCGTCCGTGGCGCCGAAATCGACGGTACCCTCGGTTACCTGCCTGATGCCTCCTCCCGAGCCAATGGATTGATAGTTGATCTGCACGTTCGGATTCTTCTTGTGGTATTCATCAAACCACTTGGAATACATGGGAAAGGGGAAAGTGGCTCCCGCCCCGGTTAGGGACAAAACGCCCTGCGCCACAAGGATACCGGCGAGGCCGAGCCCAACCAGAAAGATTCCTGCGATGCGCTTCATACGTATCTCCAGACCTGCCTTTGCTTGTTCATCAGAAGTTTGGCGTGCCTTGGTTACGGAATTGTTACAATCCGGCGAGAGTTCCTTAAATCACGGACTGCCGCCCGGAAGGGGCTATATGGCAATGAAAATAAAGCGCTTATGATGCCACAGCTATCTCTTTTGCGAGAGTTCGTTTGCGAGAGTTCGTTGTAGCCATTCCCAAACCGCTCGGGCGTTGCGATCCCAGGAATACTGCAGTGCGGTTCGGCGAGCGCTCGCCCCGATGCGAAGCCGAAGGTCAGACTGCTTTTGGAGGCCTCTTAAAAAGCCCGCCAACTTGCTCGCGTCCCAAGGATCTTTGAGGACAAAACCATCCACATTCTCAGTGATGATTTGAGAGCCGCCGTTGTGCATGCTTGTGATGACGGGTAGCCCGCAGGACATTGCTTCCAGAGGAGGCAGGGCGAAGGCGTCCTCGCGAGTAGGGCTGACGTAAGCGTCTGACGCCGCGTAGAGATGGATAGCATCCATGGGAGTCGTTTCCAAACGGCATTTCTCACCTAGGCCCAGGCTCTTCGCGGCCTCGAGGAAAAAAGGAGCTGCCTGGTCCTGGCCGGCGACCAAAAGACGCAGAGGAATGTCACGGCAGGCGGCCATGGCTTCAAGAATTGTGGAGAGACCCTTATTGCGCCAATCGTTGCCAATCAAGAGCAGCACACAATCCGCGTCCGCGAAGTGGTAGCGCGAGCGAGTGCCTGCACGGAGCGCTAGGCGCTTCTCGGGCGAGAACTCTGTCGCATCGACACCATTAGGAATGACACGCACATCGTGGCGGAGCGAGTAGCGGCTTAGAAAAGAAGCTGTCCGCCAGGAAACGGCAGCGAGAGAAACTTTCGAGCTTGAGTAAATTCGGCGCTCCAGCCATGCCAGCATGGAATAGTAGGCGCGCCGATGGAAACGCCGAAGCAAACTGGAAGTCGGAGCTCCTTCCTCCGCGAAGGCAAGCTCCTTTAATCTATGGAAGAGCGCGTGAACGATTATGATATCTGCGTCGAAACAATTCAATCCGGGGGAAAGAACGAGATCGAACTGCAGACGGCGAACCAGGCGATCCCAGCTGCGAAAAAATGAATTCAAGAACAGCCAGGAAAGAAACTGCAACAAAGGAGGTCCGGGGATCGACGGTACCTTATGCCACAAGATTCCGTCCTCTTTTCCGGAGGCTCGCGCACCGGGTGGATCGATGGGCAGCCCCTCGACTCGCTGGGCATAAAGATGAATCTCGCAATGGTAGATAGAAGCAAGACGTTCAAGCAGCTCTGCAAGCGCTCGCTCGGTGCCGTGTCGGCGGTCTACGAAGGGAGAAACGACGGCGAGACGCAAGTCAGCGCATCCAGTGTTGTTGAAGCTGCTCCCCTGTCTGGATAGCAGCAAATTGGGCGGAGGCAGCGACAGTTGGCAGGCGAAAAAGGACGCCCAGAAGCAGCCACAGGTAGGCGTTCATGACATAGTCCTGGTAGCCTTGCATTCCCCCGTAGGTAATGGGAATCAGAAGAAGTCCTGCATACCAGAAAATCACAAAGGCAATGGGAAACCAGGGCGATCCCCTCAGGCGGGTCACCACGCGCCATGCCGAGAGGATTATCGCAAAAGACATGACAAACCAAAGGAGGAGCCCTCCAATCCCCATTTCCACAATAAGCGCTCCAAAGCCGCTCTCGACGCCGATAACCGGAGGTTTTGCATGAAAGAATTTCGCGATGTACTGCGTGCCGAGAGAGACGGTGCCGATGCCGTAACCATAAGGCCACCGTTCATAGGTGAAGGCGTTCAGAAAATTCTTGACGGGGTAATCCCAGGTGCGGTACCCGAGCTCGCTGGCGCTGCTGCTAGGAGAGAGAGTCTCCTCGTAAAAGGCGACCCGCGACATCAGGGCCTCCGGAAAAATAAAAAACAGGAGTGCGATGGCGAGGGCGATGCCCGCGGCGGCACGCTGAACCGTGCGAAGTACCCGGACCACTTCGCGTTGGCGCCAAGGAGCCCCCCACAGGAAAGCCAGAACACCAACCAGAGCCGAACCGATGCCCCAGGAAACGTCCCCTCGTGAACCGCCCAGGGCGATCGAGGCGGCTGTAAGCCCGATAACAAGAAAAGCAAAGCCCCGCCCTCGCTTGTGGCGAAGCAGGAGGTAGCCGCTAAATCCGAAAACAAGCAGCCACATGATCAGCAAATAATTCCCGAACCTCCCAGCGCTGACGAATACGGAAGTCGGGCGATACACGATGGCGCCGGAGACGGGCGCGATGCGGTAGAGGGTGCTCAGTTCGCGAATTTCATCTGCGAGGTTGGATGGGTTGAGAAACGTGTGACCAAGAATGGCTTGCACGATTCCCAGGGAAACGATGATGGCCCCGACTGCCAAGTTGACGAAGAAAAAACGGCGCAGCTCGGCTTCCGAATTGATGAGCGCGTAGCCCACAAACACGAGAGGAACGTAGTAAAAGTACAATTTGAGGCCCAGCAAGCCGTAAACAACGTTGGTTGAACCTGGGTTGAATACCTGGATCACTCCGAGCCACACGAAGAAGAATGCAGGGATGAGAAAAGGAGGGCGGAATCCCTTGACCTCTTTGCGGCGATAGGCAGTGAGAAATGAAATGTAAACGACCAGGAGCAGAAAATCCTTGGCGAAGTAAATCGCCATGTTGTTGCCAAGGTATTTGCGGGCCAAATCTTCGAACAAGAGCCAGACGAGAAAAAAATAAAGCCCCTTGCGCCAGTCGTTGAGAATGGCAACGACCAGGACGCAGACGAGGAAGGCCATCGCGATCAATCCGAGACTCGTCATGTCGTCCGCGATGACGTATCCGGCGGCCTTGTATGCGGCAACGGCAAAGAGGAGAAAAAAACCGGCAACGGCCAGCGGGCTCCTTCGCAAGTTACCGGCCGCGAAATTCGAGGAGAGACTCACCATGCCGACACTTGGCGTCCGCGTTTGGGGAACCTCTTGTAAAAACCAGCGCGTATGGCAATGAAGGGCATTATGTCTTTGCCGAAGCCTGAAGGTCCCGATAGACGCGTGCGTGCGCGCCTATCATACCCCTAAAGGAGAGCGACTGAAGAACGCGCTGGCGGGCCAAAGCCCCCAAGGAGGATTGCAAACCAGGTTCGTCAAGGATCCTTCTCATGGCATTCGCAAGTGCGTAGGGATCACCCGGAGGAAAGGTGAGCCCTGCGCCGCCGACGATTTCTTGCAAGCCCCCCACCGCGGAGGCAATCACGGCGCGTCCACGCGCCATCTGCTCGGTCGCAGCAAGGCCCGCGGTTTCCTCCATAATGGTTGGCATCACCACGGTTCCAACCGTGGCAAGTTCCCGTTCCAAGGCCTCCCTGGGAAGAAAACCCGTGATCCGCACACTGCGTTCCAGGCCCGAGGTGGCGATCTGTTTTTCGAGCCGGGCGCGTTCGGGGCCGTCTCCGACAAGCAAAATGTGGAAGTCGCGTCCTTCGGCGCAGAGCGAACGCGCTGCCTCCAAGAAAACGGAAACGCCTTTCTCGGCCACGAGACGGCCAACATACGCAAAATACTTTGGACAAATTTTTCCTTGTTCCATTGCCGTACCTTTCCCCCGCAATGGGTCTGCCACCCCGTGAGGGATGACCGTCGTCCGGGGGAGGCTCTGGCGCGTAGCAACGTGACTGCTCGGGGCTATGTTCTTCGCGGCCCACTTGGAACCAGCCCGACGAAAGAATGTTGCGGCTAGAAGCCGAAGGGAACCAAAACCACCTTCTACTTTGGCGTTGCAATTTAGGCACTCAAGGTAGTTGCCCGCCTCGAAATGGCCGCGGCAAACACTTTTCGCCGGATGATGGAACAGGAGGCCATTCGGGCAAGTCGCCTGGTAGCCGTGGTGTTCGATGACGACCGGCTTGCCGGCCAGTCGGCTCAGGAGTAATGGTGCGAGTGCGGGACCCGCAATATGGACGACGTGGGATGAGCGGATAAGCTGCCAGAGCTGAACAAGGGTGGGCCGGCGAATCACGTGAAAGGGAAGTTTGCCGCCGCAGAAGTCCCCTGCCTGAGTTTGCGTCACGAGAGTGATTTCAAATTCCCGCGCGCCGCTTGCATCGCGCAGACAGGCCAGTCCGTCCGCTAGTGACAGGACAATAGTCTCTACGCCACCGATGCTCGGAACAAAGAAGTGAGAATAGATCAGAAGTTTCAAGGCAGGTTTTTCTGGACGAATCCGACGCCACGAAGGACTCGGAAACGAGTGGCGCGCGTTTCCGCTGAGAAGTCGGGAAACGCGCGATTCCAGTCCGCGTCATCGGAAATAAGCAACCCTCCGGGTTTCACGTATGGGACCGCGGCCCGATATTCCCAGAGCATGTGCTCATAGGTATGAAGGCTGTCGTGGATGAAAACCCCCACCATGCCAAGTTCGGCCAGAAGTTTCGGAAGCAACTCGCGCGAATCGCCGATACGAAGGTCCCAGCGCGGCCTTAAGCGCTCGGGCACGATCCAACCCGTCGGTTTCCCAGGCGGAAGAAAGCTGGAATCACCTATTTCAATGGAATAAAGCCTTCCTTGTCCATTCATCTCCAGGGCCAGGAGCAGATAGGACGAGGAGACTCCGTTGGCCACACCGGTTTCCACCACGATCTCCGGCGCAAACGCGCGAATGGCCGCATACTGCAGGAGAATTTTCTTCGCATAAAGATCTGCGCTCCAAATGTCCGCCGTTTTGAAAAGAGATTCGGCTGACTTCAAAGAAGCGGCGAAGAATGGACTGCGGATGGGCTCGTCGAGAAAACCGCGGATGCGGCGAGCGGGCACGCCGGTTATTGACGATAGAAAGCGTTCGTCAGAAAAAGTCAACTCCCGATAAAGCGAGCCTGCGGCATAACGGGGATTGTGGAAAGCAAAATTGGCTCGCGCCCCGAAGTTTCGCAGAAGCCAATTCACGGCTTTGCTCCGTCACGAGCGGTGGACACGGATTCAACCGATGAACCAGCTACAGAGGGAAGTGTCTCGCCTCTCCGGCGCCGGACAGCGCGCGCAACGGCGGCAGCAGTAGCAGAGACGTTTTCACGAGGGGACCAGGTCTGGATGTGCGTCACGGCCGCTTGAGCAAGAGCGCGGAGGCGTTCCCGATCGGAAGCGGCAGCCGCTAAGATTTTTGCAAGCGCATCGATATCGCCACACCGAAAGACAAGGTCCGCAGAAACGGGGGCTACGAGGTCATGAGCGGCGCCACAGATATCGCTCGCTACCGGCACGCAGCCGCAGCACATGGCTTCGTTCACCACAACCCCGAAGGGCTCGAATTCGGAAGGGAGCACCACCAGGTCCGAAGAAGTGTAAACCGCAGGAAGGTGCGACTGGTTTACGAACCCAAGCATGCGTACGCGCGAGGCGATGCCCAGGGCGGCGGCTTCCGCTTCGAGTTGCGGCCGGAGCGGGCCCTCCCCAGCGAAGAGCAGGCTTGCGTTCGGTAACTTCGCTTTCGCGAATGAGCGGAGGAGATCCAAGGGCCGTTTCCAGGGCTGCAGCTTTGCGGAGAAGAGAATCACGGTATCCTCCGCAGGTATCCCCCAGGACGCGCGCACCGCGCTGCGATTGACTTTTTTTGATTGTTCGATCCACCAATCGTTTTCCACGCAGTACGGCGTGAGCGTGACCGAGTCGCCTGAGAGACCCAGGGCAAGCATGAGCTTGCGCGACCCGGAGGATGGAACGATCACTTGGTCGGCTAGGCGAAAAAGCTGAGGCCAGAAAAGTTTCTTGAAAAGGATTTTCCAGGGGCGCCCGTCTCGCGCAGCGAGTGACGTCGCGTCGGTGCCGAAAAGAAAACCAGCGTTTGAAGATTTTGCCGCCAGACACGCAATCCAGAAAGCCGCCCGGACATATCCGACGAAGGACACCACGGCGTCGTACTTTCCGTCGCGAATCAAACTCCACAGCTCCGGATTAAAGAACAATTGCTTGCCAGAGCCGCGCTTGGGAACTTCCGTCCAGGAATATCCTTCAAGAAGCGGAACGTCCCACTGAATACTAGCTGCGAAATCGGGGTCATGAGCAGCTTCTGCGCCTTTCAAAGTGCAATACGCAACGTGCCCATCGAGACTCGGCTCGGCAGCAAGCCGGCGGAAGGCAGGGGCCTGGTATTGCACAGGGTGAGAAGCAATAAATAGGACGCGATAGCGTTGATCAGGCATAAGGAAACTTGACCGTACTTGCCGTAATTGCACGGTGCGAGGTCGCCGCGGGAGAAGCTGCGGTTTTCAAAAGGGAAGCCTCGGCCAGAGAGTATAACCCGTTTCCGAAGGCAGGCGGGTGTGCTAGACTAACGCAGTTCCGCATGGGTTTGCGGTTCACCGAAAGTTTCCGCACGGGTGTCGTTTCCTTTGCGCGACCGTGAATGGGCGGCTTTGTGCGACGCCCTTGGCGGCGTGAAATTACAACCAATCGATGGCCCAGGCCAGAGCCGGGTCAAGCGAAAAACGAGGATTTGTCATGTCCGGGCATTCAAAATGGGCCACCATTAAGCATAAAAAAGCGGCCACCGACGCCAAGCGCGGCCGCGTGTTCACGAGAATCATACGAGAAATCGCCATTGCGGCACGCATCGGCGGAGGCGATCCCAACTCGAACCCGCGCCTGCGCACGGCTATCGCCGCCGCGAAAAACGAGAACATGCCGAACGACAACATCGAACGCGCCATTCTGCGCGGCACGGGCCAACTCGAAGGCGAACAGTATGAAGAAGTTACCTTTGAAGGCTACGGCCCGGGTGGCGTCGGCATGCTGATTCAAGCTGTCACCACCAATCGTAACCGGCTGGTGGGAGAGTTCCGCCACTTGATGAGCAAGAACGGCGGGAACCTGGCGGAAGCGGGTGCGGTGGGATGGATGTTTCACCGGAAAGGGGAAATCTCCGTTCCCAAAGAAGCGGCGAGCGAAGACAAACTGCTCGACCTGGTGCTCGATGCGGGCGCGGAGGATTTGAAGGACGACGGCTCTGCCTGGTACATCGTGACGCCGCCCGAAGCGCTGGAGAAAGTAAAGGACGCCTTAACGAAAGCGGGGATCAAGCCAACCTCCGCGGAAATCGCCATGGTGCCGCAGAATTACATTAAACTAACCGGTCCCCAGGCCGTGCAAATGGTGCGGCTTGTGGAAGCGCTGGAAGAACACGACGACGTGCAGCACGTTTACGCCAACTTCGACATCGACGAATCGGAAATCCAAGCGGCGGTGGGTGCAAATTAACGCCCTCGCGTTTGGCACATTTCCGAGTCGGAGTTCCGGCCCTTGCGAAAGCGCAGTGGCCGTTTTCCTTTTTTGGGCTGCCAAATGCGCACCGCCAAGCCTAATGCGGCCAGGAGCTCTCACAAAATTATGGCGAGAGAGAAATGTTCGCCGTAATATTGAGGCGATGAAGCCGGCAACCACCTCGCGCGAAACAGCAGCATCCCAGGGCTGGATTCGCGTTTTGGGAGTTGATCCGGCCGCCGCCGGGCCAACTGG
>Ga0209577_10001907_pt1 | contig 20362 bp, 15 predicted proteins | sample GraSoiAngelo_109_FD_185874 | JGI IMG/M metagenome (GOLD analysis project Ga0209577, IMG submission 185874) | Grasslands soil microbial communities from the Angelo Coastal Reserve, California, USA - 14_0903_12_20cm (SPAdes) (version 2) | ecosystem: Environmental > Terrestrial > Soil > Grasslands...
GCTCGCGCTACATCGCGGTTCGCTCGCCTGAAAGGCTCGCGCTACATCGCGGTTCGCTCGCCTGAAAGGCTCGCGCTACATCGCGGTTCGCTCGCCTGAAGGGCTCGCGCTACGTCGCGGTTTGCTCGCCTGAAAGGCTCGCGCTACATCGCGGTTCGCTCGCCTGAAGGGCCCGCGCTACGCCCGTGGGTCGCGTACGCCGTCGCTGGAGCGCGAGGCTGCGCCGTAGCGCGAGCCTTTCAGGCGAGCGTCCTTATCCTATGGTCCAACGATCACGATCACTTGTCCTGGTCCGTGAACGCCGAGCGTCAGCGTCAACTCGATGTCGGCCGTGCGGCTCGGGCCGGTGACGACCGTGCAGCAGGCCGCGCCTGCGATGTCGGCGGCGCGTTCGCGGAAGAACTCGTCCATGGTGTCGCGGAGGTCCGCCTCACTCACGATCGCCAGATGGATCGGCGGCAGCAGCGACGCGGTCCGCGGCTTCCCCTCGCCCGACAGCAGCACGAGCGATCCCGTTTCGGCAATCGCGCCGTCGCAGCCGGTCACTCCGATCTGTGCGGCCGCCTGCACGTCGCGCGGACTCGATCCGCGCGCAGCGCCGACGAGCACGCGATCCGCGTCGTACGGAAGCTGACGCGCGTCCCATGCGAGAACCGATCGCGCGCCGACGATCGCGTTCACGCGCGCGCGCACGTCGTCGGGTGATGATTCGACGAACGTCTCGACGCCGAGCGCGGCGAGCTCGGCGCGAAACCGTTCGACGAGCTGCCGTGGCGCGGGCCTTTCAGGGCCGCGAGCCGGCGGCGCTGAAAGGGCCGCCCCACCCTGTTGCGTCGCACCGGGCCGAGCCGTGGCACTGGGCCGAGCAAGCTCGGCCCCTACGGTTGTCGCAGCGGGTATTTTTGCCGTCCGCTGCGCATGGCGGACGCGATCGAGGATTGCCGTACGCACGCTCACGAGGCACGCCTTTTCCGGCGCGCGCGCCACTCGTCCTGAAACGTTCTCGCCGCCGGCGCCGGAAAATCGCGCGACTTCGTCCATCCGCCCGCGAGCCCTGGCAGCGCGCCAATCCATCCGTTGCGCGCACGGCTTCGAAGCGCGAGGCGGCCGACCCGCGCCATGGCGCGATACAGAGCCGGACGCGATGCAATCCAGCCGAACGCCTTCATGCCGAGGGCGAGCGACTTCGGCTGCGGATCGTCGGCGACGGCCGCCGCGCGCAGCGCCAGCAGCATGCGCGGGATGTCGAGCCGCACCGGGCAGACGTCGCGGCACGCGCCGCACAGCGAGCTCGCGTGAGGCAGCTCGCGCCACTCGGTCAGCCCGCGGAGGCCGGGCGTGACGACGGCACCAACCGGACCGGGATACGTATCGCCGTACGCATGGCCGCCGATGTTGCGATAGACGGGACAGACGTTCAGACACGCGCCGCAGCGGATGCAGCCGAGGATCTCGGCGGTGTCGCCCGAAAGGATGCGGCTGCGGCCGTTGTCGAGCAGGACGACGTGCAGTTCGTCCGGGCCGTCGGTTTCGCCCGGCCGCCGCGGCGCGCGCACCATCGTCGTGTAGACGGTGATCTTCTGACCGGTGCCCGATCGCGCGAGCACCTTGAGGCAGACGTCGAGGTCGGCCATCGACGCCACGAGCTTCTCGATCCCCATCAGCACGACGTGGACGCGCGGCATCGTCGTCACCATCCGCCCGTTGCCTTCGTTGGTGACGAGGCAGATCGTGCCGGTGTCGGCGACGCCGAAGTTCGCGCCGCTGATGCCCATGTCGGCGCGCAGAAACTCCTCGCGCAGCTTCGCGCGCGCCGTCGCCGCCAGCGTCCTGATGTCGTCGGTGTACGGCACGTTCAGCCGCTGTTCCATCACGCGGCCGATCTGCTGGCGCGTGAGATGGATGATCGGCGCGATGATGTGCGACGGCCGGTCGTGGCTCAGCTGCACGATGTACTCGCCGAGATCGGTCTCGACTGGCGTGACGCCCGCGCGCTCGAGCGCCTCGTTCAGGTGCGTCTCCTCGGACACCATCGACTTGCTCTTGACGGCCCGTTCCGTTCTGGTGTGGCGCGCGATATCGACGACGATGTGATTCGCCTGCTCGGATGTCTCCGCCCAGTGCACCTGCGCGCCGTTCGCGATGAGCTTCGATTCGAATCGTTCGAGCAGCCCGGACAGGTTCGCGATGGCGTTCATGCGCGCCGCGCGCGCCGCGTCGCGCACCGCGTCGGCGTTTTCGAGCGATTCGAACGCGGATGCGCGCCTCGATCCCAGCGTGCCCGTGGCACGCGACAGCGCCAGCTGAAGCTGCGCGTCGGCGAGCGCGCCTTCGGCGCGCTCGACGAAGGCGGTCGGCGTCACCGCGCGGCCTCGTCGAGGAATTCCGCGATATGCTGCGCGCGCACGTTCGATCCCCGTCGATGGAGGCCGCCGCCGATGTGCAGCAGGCAGCCGAGATCGCAGCTGACCACACGATCGGCGCCGGCCGCTTCGATGGCGTCCATCTTGCGCGTGAGCATCGCGCTCGAAATGTCGGCGTTCTTCACCGAAAACAACCCGCCGAACCCGCAGCACTCCTGCTGATCGCGGACGTCAACCGCCGTGGCGCCGTCGACCGACGCGATCAATTCTTTCGGCTGACGATCGACGCCGAGACCGCGGAGGAGGTGGCACGAGGGGTGATAGGCCACTTTCTCGGGACGACCCTGAGGTTCTCGAAGGGTCGAAGGCCGCCATCCACGTTCCGCAATGAATTGACTGAACTCGCGGCATCGCTCCGACACGGCGTGAGCGCGCGCGGCCATCGCGGCGTCCTCTTCGAACAGCCGCTCGTACTGGTGCACGATCATGTCGGCGCACGAGCCGGACGGGATGACGATGAGGCCCGTCGTGCGTTCGAGCGCGCCGATCGTGTGGCGCGCAACCTGGCGCGCTTCGGCGTGGAATCCCGCGTTGAACGCCGGCTGGCCGCAGCAGGTCTGATCCGGCGGGACTTCGACATCGCATCCGAGCCGCTCGAGCACGCGAACGGCCGCCATCGCGACCTCGGGGGCCACCTCGTTGGCCAGGCAGGTATGAAACAGTTGGACCGTCATACGGCTGGCACCGGCGTCGAGCCGGCGGCGCTCGACGTGTAGCACGCTTCCACGACCGCCATCGTCTTGATGGCGTCCTCGACGGGCGAGACGAGCGCTCGATCCTCACCGCCGAGGAACCGCTGGAGATTCGACATCGGTCCTTCGAACGCTTCCGTGAACCACGAGCCGCGCAACGGCACCGGCTCCCACCCGCCGCCGTCGAGCGCCACCTCGAGCGAGTCGGGGGGACCCGCAGGATAGTCGAGATTGACGCCGAGCGTCAGCACCGCGGCGCCGCCGGTCCCTTCGATCTTCAGCATCGAGGCGCGATGACGCGAATCATGTCGATGTGTGTGATTGAGCGTGAGCGAGCAGCGGATCCGATCGCCGTAATCGACGACGATCGAGCTGCGCGTGTCGCGAAATGGCGTGAGCCGGGGATGTGCGACGGCGCGGCACATCACGCCGCGCGGCTCGCCGGCGAGAAAGCGGATCGCATCGAGATAGTGGATCGAATGGTAGAGAACTTCGAGCCTCGGCGCGCGCTCGAGAAACGACCACTGTTCCCATGGCTGGCGATCGACGACGCGGACCTCGATGTCGGTGAGCTCGCCAAGCTGGTTGCTCGCGATCAGATCCGCGAGCGCGATGACGTTCGGGCTGAACCGCAGCTGAAAGTTCACGGCAGCGACGAGCCGCCGCTCGCGGGACACCTCGAGAATCCGCCCGGCCGTCGCGAGATCCTCGCCCATCGGTTTCTGAATCAGCACTGCGGCGCCCTGCGGCAGCCGGCACAGCACGCTCAGGATCTGATCGCCGGGCACCGCGACGTCGAAGACGACGCCGCGCGACGCGCACGCTTCATCGAGCGTTGGGAAGACCGTGGAGACGCCGAACTCGCGCGCGGTCGCTTCGGACGCCTCCGGCCGAATGTCGAACACACCGGCAACGGGGAATGCGAGACGCCGATACGACGGCAGATGCGCGGTCCGCACGATGGCGCCGGCGCCGACGACGACGATGGGACGCGGACGCGAGGGAAGGGGCCAGGCCTGCCGAAGCTGGATCATCCCGCGACCACCGGTTCCTCTTCGGTGAGATGGAACACAGGCTCCATCCGCGCCCACCATTCGCCGGGACGCGCGTCCGCCGGAGGCTCCTGCAGCGATTTCATCAGCCGCTCCCACTCGGCGACACGAGCGCTCGACGCCTGATGGTTCGCGAAGACGCGCGCGAGGTCGAGGCCGTCGGCGAGATCGACGACCATCACCGCCGTGCGCCCGAGCAGATGAATGTCCATCCGCCTGACGCCGGCGCGGCGCAGGCTCGCTACGACTTCGGGCCAGACCCTGCGATGATGATCGCGATACGCGGCAATGGCGGCGGGATCGTTCCGAAGGTTCACGGTGAGGACGTGTCGGTTCATGCGTGCGTGACCACTCTCTGGCACGATTCGCCCAGTCGATCGATGCCGAGCGCCACGACATCGCCTGCCTTGAGATAGACCGGTGATGGCTTCATGCCCAGGCCGACGCCCGCCGGCGTGCCGGTGCTGATCACGTCGCCGGGCAGCAGCGTCATGAACTGACTGATATAGCTGACGAGCGTCGGCACGTCGAAGATCATGTTCGCAGTCGTGCTGTTCTGCCGCATCCCGCCGTTCACCGACAGCCAGATGCGCAGCGAATGCGGATCGGGAATCTCGTCGGCCGTCGCGAGAAACGGACCGATGGGCGCGAACGTGTCAGCGCTCTTCCCCTTCACCCACTGCCCTCCGCGCTCGAGCTGAAACGCGCGCTCCGAGTAATCGTTGTGGATCATGTACCCGGCCACGCGCGCCGCCGCCTCTTCGCGCGCCACGTAGGTCGCGCGGCCGGCGATCACGACCGCGAGCTCGACTTCCCAATCCAGCTTGGCGCCGCCGCGCGGGATGACGACCGCGTCGTTCGGACCGGCGAGTGAAGACGTCGCCTTCGAGAAGATGACCGGCTCTCTGGGAATCTCCGCGTCCGTTTCCGCCGCGTGATCACGATAGTTCAACCCGATGCAGATCATCTTGCTCGGCCGTCCGATCGGCGGCCCGAGCCGCGTGTTCGCAGACACGTCCGGCGCGCGAGACGCTTCGCGCTCCGCCCACGCGCGCAGCCGCTGCAGTCCGCCGCTGCCGAAGAAGCGCTCGTCGTAATCTTCGCCGAACGCCGATGCGTCGACCAGACGGCCGCCGGCGAGCTGCAGCCCCGGCCGCTCGCGTCCGGATTCGCCGAACCGAATCAGCTTCACGAGACGAGCACGCCGCCGTCGATCGGGTACGCCTGGCCCGTGACGAACGAGGCTTCGTCGGAGCACAAATACAGCGCGAGGTACGCGACTTCCTCCGGCGTGCCCATGCGGCCAATCGGTTGATAGGCCGACAACTGCGCCAGCACGTCCTGCTCGCGGCCCGCGTAATGGCGCGCCACGTACTGGTCGACGAACGGCGTGTGCACGCGCGCCGGACAGATGCAGTTGCAGCGAATCTTGTGCTTCACGTAATCGATCGCGATCGACATCGTCATGGTGTGCACGGCGCCTTTGGTCATCGAATACGCGAAGCGCTCGGGGATGCCGACGAGCGACGCGATCGACGCCATGTTGAGAATCACCCCGCCCCCCTGCCGCACCATCATCGGCACCGCCGCCCGCGCGCAGAAGAAGATGCCCTTCACGTTCACGGCGTACAGTCGATCGAAATCGGCCTCGGACGTCCGCTCGATCGTACCCACGTGCGCGATGCCGGCGTTGTTGACGAGGATGTCGACGCGTCCGCTGTCCGACGCGACGGCCTCGAAGAGCCGCGCGACCGCGTCGGCGTTCGACACGTCGCAGACAAACGCTTCGGCGCGTCCGCCGTCACGCCCGATCGCGTCGGCGGTCCGCCGCGCCGCCGCATCATCGACGTCGACGACGGCGACGCGCGCCTGCTGGCGGCCGAAGAGCGCCGCGATCGCCGCGCCGATGCCCGATCCCGCGCCGGTGACGACGGCGACCTTGTCCGTCAGCAGGAACACCGAGGATCCCCGACGCGTGAAGTACTATACTTTACCGGTAAAGTCAACGGAGTTTCGGCATTTCTTGTGTTACCATGCGCCGCATGACGAACACCGATCTCCTGCGGCGGTGACATGGCGCCCGCCCTCGTTCTCCTCGTCGCGATGACCGCCACCGTAACGCGCGCGCCGTTCGGCAAGATGCCCGACGGCGCCACCGTCGATATCTACACGCTCACCAACATCCACGGCATGGAAGCGCGCATCATGACGTACGGCGCCGTGGTCGTGTCTCTGAAGACGCCCGATCGCAGCGGCCGCCTCGACGACGTCGTCCTCGGCTTCGACAACTTCGAAGACTATCTGACGCGATCGCGCTTCTTCGGTGCGGTGGCAGGCCGTTATGCGAACCGCATCGGCAACGCGCGGTTCAGCCTCGACGGCGCGACCTACGAGCTCGCCGCGAACAACGGGAAGAATCATCTGCACGGCGGCCGCAGAGGCTTCGACAAAGTGGTGTGGAAAGGCGAGCCGATCGATCGCGGCGGCGATGTCGGCGTGGCGCTCACCTACGTGAGCGCCGACGCCGAAGAAGGATATCCGGGGACGCTGAACGTCGCCGTGACGTATACGCTCACGCCGCGCGACGAGCTGATCGTCGATTACCGGGCGACGACCGACAAGGCTACTCCGATCAACCTGACGAACCACAGCTACTTCAACCTCGCAGGCGAAGGACGCGGCGACATCCTGCGGCATCTGCTGACAATCGATGCCGACCGCTACACGCCGACCGACGAAACGCAGATTCCGACAGGCGAGATCGCGCCGGTGGCGGGAACGCCGTTCGACTTTCGCGAGCCGCACGCGGTCGGCGCGCGCATCGACGCCGATCACGAACAGATTCGCCGCGGCAAGGGGTACGACCACAACTTCGTCCTCTGGACCGCGAACCCTCCAACCGCACCTCGTCACGCCGCCCGCGTTGTCGATCCCTCGAGCGGCCGGACGCTGGACGTCCTGACGACGGAGCCGGGCGTCCAGCTGTACACAGGCAACAACCTCGATGGATCGGCCGTCGGCAAGAGCGGTCACGCGTACGGAAAACGCAGCGCGCTCTGCCTCGAGACGCAGCACTTTCCCGATTCGCCGAACCATCCGAATTTCCCATCGACGATCCTTCGACCGGGTACAACGTTCGAGTCGAGAACGGTCTTCGGTTTCAGCGTCACCCGGTAGTGACACGCCACGGCACGGTCTACCGCTCCAGGGGATGGCGGCACTAGAATGGGCGCCTCTTCTCAGGTGGGCGTCTCTTCTCAGGTGGGCGTGTGACCAAGCCGCTCGTCGGCCAGCGCCTAGGACCGTACGAAATTGGATCCCTGCTCGGATCTGGCGGGATGGGCGAAGTTTATCGCGCGCGCGACACGAAGCTCGGTCGCGACGTCGCGATCAAGATCCTGCCCGCCAGTCTCACCGCCGATGCCGATCGGCGTGCACGCTTCGAGCGCGAGGCGCGCACGCTCGCTGCGCTCAATCATCCGCACATCGGGGCCATCTACGGCTTCGAAGATCGAGATGGCGTGCACGCCCTCGTCCTCGAGCTCGTCGAAGGACAAACGCTCGCGGAGCGATTGGCGCGGTCTGAACACCGTGCCCTGCGACCCATTCCGATCGGCGACGCGCTGGCGATCGCGCGGCAGATCGCGGACGCACTGGACGCGGCCCACGAAAAAGGCATCGTCCATCGCGATCTGAAGCCGGCAAACATCATCTTGCTCGCCGACGGCCGGGTGAAAGTGGTCGACTTCGGTCTGGCGAAGCGTGGCGCAGACGACGCGGCGCCCAATGCGACCGAGTCGCCGACCATCGCCGCCGCGGCGACGCACGGCGGCATGGTGCTTGGAACCGCGCCGTACATGAGTCCGGAACAGGCGCGCGGTCAGGCAGTCGACAAACGTACCGACATCTGGGCGTTCGGCTGTGTGCTCTACGAACTGCTCACCGGACGCCAGGCGTTCGCCGGCGAGACGGTGTCGGACACGATCGCCGCGATTCTGGACCGCGAACCCGACTGGCCGCAGCTGCCGGCCTCGACTCCCTCCGTCATCCGCCGCCTGCTGCAGCGCTGCCTCGAGAAGGATCCGAAACGCCGCCTCCGCGACATCGGCGACGCACGCTTCGATATCGACGATGCGACCGAGCAGCCCACGACGAGCCGGGCCGCGATCGCCTCGACGCGAGACGCCACACGCAGGGTGCTCCGATGGATGTTGCCGGCGCTTGTCGCGATCGGTGTCGCCGCCGCGCTCGCGCTCCGCTTCGCGCCGTCGGCGCCGCTGAGAGACGTGACGCGGTTTACGGTACCAATGCCGCAAACGCTGCAGCTGATCGACATGATGGCGCTCTCGCCCGACGGCCGCGCGCTCGTCTATACCGGCGTCGACGACGGCGGACGGCGGCTATACAAGCGCACCGTGGACACGATCGAGTCCGTGCCGATTCGAGGCGCCGAGGGAGGATCGCATCCGTTCTTCTCGCCCGACGGCGTGTCGGTGGGCTTCGTTGCGAACGGCGATCTGAAGCGCATTCCGCTCGACGGCGGCGATGCGACGACCGTCGCCAAGAACGTTGACCGGTTGTCCGGTGGGGCCTGGCTGTCCGACGGCACCATCGTGTTCGCATCGCCCAACAAAGGTCTCTCGCGCGTTCCGGTGACGGGCGGCGCGATCGAAACGCTCACGACGATTGAACGTGGGGAGATCAGGCACTCATCGCCGGCCGGCGTCGACGGCAATCGTGCCGTCCTCTTTACTGTCCATACCGGCGCCCGCGACGGCTTGCGCGTCGACGTCGTCTCGCTTCAGACCGGTCAGCGCACGGCTCTGCTTCAAGGCAACGGCGCGCACGCTCTGCGTTCGGGACGTCTCCTGTTCGAGCGTGGCGGATCGCTCTGGGTGGCGCCGTTCGATAACCGTCGCCTGAGGGTAAACGGCCCGCCGGTGGTGGTGTTCGACGGTATCGCCGTCGGCGAGAGCTGGAGTCCTCTCATGGCGATTGGGGCCGATGGCTCTCTGGCGTACGGAACCGGAGGGCGTCAAAGGTTCGGGATGAGAAAGCTGGTCTGGGTCGATCGGAGCGGACACGAACAGCCCATCGATGCGCCTTCGCGAATGTGGGTGTGGCCGCAGATTTCACCCGACGGCAGGCGCCTTGGTCTCCACTTCCACGATCCCGTCAACATGGATGCGTGGATCTATGAGCTCGATCACGGCCCGCTCGTTCGCGTCACGTACGATCCGGCTCAGGACGGCTATCCATTATGGAGTCCTGACGGCTCGCACATCGCCTTCTGGTCGCGTCAGGGCGGCGGCGCGCACAATCTCTACCTACGCGCCGCGGATCTGTCCGGACGCGACGAACGATTGACGACGAGCGTCGACGATCAGGAGCCGTTCTCGTGGTCGGGAGATGGCAAGCTGCTCGTCTATCACGAGCGCTCGCGCGACACCGGCATGGACATCGGCACGGTTTCGATCGCCGGAGAACACCGCGCTCAGCTAGTCATTCGCGGGCCGGCCGACGAGGCGCGTCCCGCGGTTTCGGCCGATGGACGCTGGATCGCGTATCAGTCGAATCTGTCGGGACGCTGGCAGGTGTACGTCCAGCCGTTTCCAGAGCTCGACGCTCGCTGGCAGATCTCGACCGAAGGCGGCGCGTCGCCCACGTGGAGCAAGGATGATCGAGAGCTGTTCTATCGCCGCGGCAATGCGATGATGCACGTGCCGATCGATGCCGTCGGGCGCGGTTTCAGATTCGGAACTGCGAACGTCCTGTTCGAGGGACCATACGTTGCTGAAGAAGACAGCCTGCAGAGCGCGCGCAACTACGACGTCGCTCCGGACGGAGAACGGTTCGTCATGATCAAGGACGACGACCGCCGCGACCGCGAATCCGCCGCCTCGCAGATCGTCGTCGTCCGCAATTGGATCGCCGAGCTCGAGCGCTCATCCGCGCGTCAGTAAACCTCGCCAGTAACCTGGAGTCCTGCGCTACCTGGGCGGCGCTGCGTCAACGCGAGCGGCTTGCGTGATTAAGCGCTTTCGCAGTTTCGCCTGTTCGCGTTGTTGTAGCTGGTTGTCGGCCAGAATCATCTCGAGCACCGGCAACATCATTCCCGCCCGCTTCGCTCGAATGATCAGATCCCAAAGCGGCTCGAACTTCTTCCATCCCGCCGCGTACGCGGCGTGGCGCAGGCGCGCGACGACATCGCCGTGCGCGCACGCCCCGCGGACAATCGATCCCCACCGGTAGAAGTGGCGATACGCGCGCCGGTATCCGCGTTCGAGCTCCTCGCCCGACATGCGGGCGGGACGAAACACCGCGTGGCGGGTGTCGTACCGATCCCAGTTGTGCACGACGATGCGCCCCTGCGCCTCGAGTCGGCGATGAAGCGCGGTGCCCGGGTACGGCGTCAGGATGTGAAACGTCGCGGTCTCGATGCCGTGATCGATCGCCCAGTCGACCGTCTGGCCGAACACGGATGCATCGTCGTTGTCCATGCCGAAGACGAAGCTGCCGTTGATCATCACGCCTAGATCGTGCAGGCGGCGAATCGCATCGCCATAATCGCGCCGCAGGTTCTGGTACTTGCGCTGCTCCAGCAGATTCCGGTGGTCGAGTGTTTCGAAGCCGACGAACAGGCTGCGCAGTCCTGACTCGACGGCCGCCTCCAGAAGGCCGGACGACGACACGACGGCGTTCACCGTTCCGGCGGCCTGCCACAGGCGGCCCATGCCGCGCATGCCGTCGAACAGCGCCGTCGCGAACCGCCGATCGCCGAACAGATGATCGTCGAGAAAGTACAGATGGCGCCCGGGCAGACGTTCGATTTCTGCGAGCGCGGCGTCGACGGTCTGGGTGTAGAACGAGCGTCCGCCTTCGAAGAACGCTTCCTTGTAGCAGAAGTCGCACACGTGCGGGCAGCCGCGCGACACCACGATGGAGTTCGGCACGAGATAGAGGCGGCGTTTGATGAGGTCGCGCCTGATTGGCGGGATGCCTGTCAGCGTACGCACGCGCGACTGATAGACGCGCCCGGCGCAGCCTCGCCGAAAATCGGCGAGGAACGCGGGCCAGGTGTCCTCGCCCGGTCCGAGAAAGATCGTATCGGCGTGCCCGGCCGCTTCTTCGGGCAGTGACGTGACGTGAAGGCCGCCCAGAGCGACGTGCGCGCCCTTCGCGCGATAGTGATCGGCGATGCGATACGCGCGATACGCGGACGTGATGTAGACCTGAATGACGACGAGGTCCGGCGTCCCGTCGAGGTCGAGCCGCTCCACGTGCTCGTCCTGGATCTCCACGTGGTCGTCATCGCGAAGATATGCGGCGAGCGTCGCCAGGCCGAGCGGCGGGAAGAGCGAATACTTGATGGGACGCCAGAATGGGCTCGTCGCTTCAGTGAGCGCCGGCAGGACCATCTTGACGTTCATCGCGCCCGCTCACCGAAAATCGCGACCGAAATCTCGCGCCTGCGCGGACCGTCGAGCTCGACGACGAACACGCGCTGCCACTGCCCGAGCCGCAGCCGGCCGTCGACGACGTTCAGGCAGGCGGAGGGCGCGAGGAGCAGCGCCTGACAGTGCGCGTGACCGTTGACGCGCTCGTCGGCGGTCAGGTTGACCGTTCGGACCGCCGTATCGTCGTGCCGGTAACTGGCCTGGCGCGGCGCCGTCTTCTCGAGAAGCGTCGCGAAGTCGGCTAGCAGCAGAGGTTCGTGCTCGTTGACGATGATGCCGAGCGTCGTGTGGAGGCTCTGCACGTTCAGCAGGCCGGTGCGAACGCCCGACACCGCGACGAGCGAAGCCAGCCGGTCGGTCAGATCGATGAACTCGGTCGGACAACTGGTCTCGAGACGGATGGTCGTATGCTCCATGACCCCAGCATGGCCGCCGACCGCGCGGGAGTCTTGAGCAACACGTGAGCATCGCGTGAGATGTGAGTGATCAGCGGCGGTAGGTCAGGCCGAGCGCCAGGCCGAGGCCGAACACCGCACCCTCGCCGGCCGCGATGACGGCGCGCGACACGGGACCGAAGTTGGACTCGCCGACGAGGCGGCCGAGCGGATTCAGCGTCGCCTTCGATCCGGCCGACGCCTGCGCAATCGCGTGAATCGTGCCGCCGACCAGCGGCCTTCCGGCGGCGGTCAGCAGCAGCGCAGCCAGGCCGCACGCGACGGCGGTGAGCGCGGCCATGCGTGCTCGTGCGGCGCCGCGAGGGGCCGGAAGCCCACCTTCGATCCGCGCCGTCGCGATGGCGTAGCCCAGACCGGCCGCCGCGCCGATGGCGAAACCTTCGATGCCGCCGCCGACCTCGACGCTGACGCCGACGAGCGACGCAAGCGTCGCTCCGCCAAGCCATTCGACCGCGAATCCGACGACGCCGCCGCCGATCGACGCGCCGGCGATGACAGCGAGCGTGCGCTGAGATCGCGTCACCGCCTCGGCGATCGACAATCCGGCGGCGACACCCGCGCCACCGGCGGCGCCGCAGCACCATCCGATCACGGCAAGCACGGCGGCGAGCGCAAATGGCGCGGCGCTGCCGGGAAGCGCGGCGAGAATCACCCCACCGATGGCGCCTGCGGCGGCGCCGGCGAGACCGGCGCCCACCGATGCGCCGGCCCACCGCCCCGCGACGATTCGCGCCGCGCGGCGCAGTCGCAGCCGCACGAGAGCCTGCGCCGTCGCTACCGGCGCCGGCTCGCTCAGAATCGGAACGCCGCCGGCGCCGGCCGATTCCCAACGCGAATCGCGAAGCAGCGCGCGCGCGGACGCGTGACCGGGACGAGAGCCAAGACGTCGCAGCGCTTCGGCGGTCCCCATCGCGTGCAGCAGCTCGGCGGCCTCCCGCTGCTGCTCTTCTTCGTCGGCGTTGGCGGCGCGGCGCGAGATCGTCTGCAGGAGCGGTTCGAATGCATCGATCGCCCGTTCGCCCGTCGCCGGAGGCTGCGCCGCCGGCTCGCTTGACGGCCAGGACTGGTCGTCTTCCTCTTCGACGACCTCGCTGTAGACGAAACGGTACCCGTGGCGAGAAATCGTGCGAATGAACTGCGGTTCGCGCGAATCGTCGCCGAGCGTACGGCGGATGGTTCGGATGGCCTGGCTCAACGCGCTGTCGGAGACGACGACGTCGCTCCAGACGCGGTCGAAGATGTCGCGCCGATGAGCCGCCTCGTGGCGGTGTTCGACGAGGAAGACGAGCAGATCGAAATAGCGCGGGATGAGCGGCTGCTCGCGCCCCTCGCGAACGAGCAGCCGGCGGCGCGGCGAGAGGATGAAGTCGCCGAAACGGTAGCGCGGCACGTGCGTCAGGACGGCGAGGTCAACGTCATCGTCTATCGAGCTCGCGCAGCAGCCACGTTCGCGCCATCCGCCAGTCTCGCGCGACGGTATCGGGCGAGACGTCGAGCACTTCGGCTGTCTCCTCGACGGTCAGGCCGGCAAAGAACCTGAGCTCGATGACGCGGACTTTTCGTGCGTCGAGCGCCGCCAGCGTTTCGAGCGCTTCGTCGAGCGCGAGCAGATCGAGTGGCGCTCGTCCGGGCGCGGCCATGCCGGAATCGAGCGGCACATGAGCGGCACGCGCTCCGTGTCTCACGGCGCCTTTCGCGCGAGCGAGATCGATGAGAAGCCGCCGCATCGCACGAGCGGCGACGGCGAGAAAATGTTTTCGATCCTGCCAATCGACCTCATGCGCGTCCGCGAGGCGCATGAAGACCTCGTGCACCAGGGCCGTGGCCTGAAGCGTGCCGCCCGGACGCTGGCCGCGCATGCATTGGACAGCGCGCCGCCGCAGCTCGCCGTAGAGAATCGCCGACAGCTGCCGATACGCGTCCGAGTCGCCCGCGTGCCACGCGCGCAGCAGCATGGTCACCTTGCCCTGGCTCGATTCCGACACCGCGCCTCCACGTTGAGGACGCTCATTCTACGGTAGAATGCGCCTCCTCTCCCGGACGCGTGAGCCGCGTGACTTCTTCAGATCGCTTTGCGCACGTCGAGCAGCTCTATCACGCCGCGCTCGCACGCGACGAACGCGAGCGCGCGGCGTTCCTGCGCGACGCCTGCGGCGCCGACGAGTCGCTGCGGCGCGAGCTCGAATCGCTGCTCGCCTATGCGGACGGCTCGGCCGGTTTTCTCGAAGCGCCGGCCATCGACGGCGTCGCGGCCGCAATCTTTCAATCGGACACGCCGGCGCTCGCCGGCCAGCGCCTTGGATCCTACGAGATCGGACCGCTCATCGGCGCCGGTGGAATGGGCGACGTGTATCGCGCGCGAGACACGAAGCTCGGACGCGACGTCGCGATCAAGATTCTGCCGGAGGCGTTCACCGCCGATCCCGATCGACGCGCGCGATTCGAGCGCGAAGCGCGCGCCGCCTCGGCGCTCAATCATCCGAACATCGTCACGATTCACGAGATTGGCGAAACGGATCGACACCGGTTCATCGTCATGGAGCTCGTCGAGGGCCGAACGCTGCGCGCGATCATTCCGGAGCCGTTCGATCTCGATTCGTTCGTTCAGGTGACGTCGCAGATCGTCAAAGCGCTCGCGATCGCTCATGCTGCCGGAATCATCCACCGTGACATCAAACCGGAGAATGTCATGGTGCGCGGCGACGGGTACGTGAAACTGCTCGATTTCGGCCTCGCGCGTCTGGTTTCCGCAGCCGGCGCACCGGCCAGCGACGAGACGATGGCGAGGACGGCCTCGGGTCTCGCCGTCGGCACCGCGCGCTACATGTCGCCGGAGCAGGCGCGCGGCGACGCGACGACGGCTGCGACCGACATCTTTTCGCTCGGTATCGTGTTCTACGAGCGCGATCTGCCCGAATCGGTCCGCAGCATGATTCAGAAGAAGATCGCTCAGTTGAGCGAGGCCGATGTCCGACTGCTGACCGCGGCCAGCGTGCAAGGCTTCGAGTTCGACTCGGGGGTCGTCGCGAAGGCGGTCGCGATTGATGCGGCCGCGATCGAGGAGCGCCTCGACGTACTCGAGCGCGTTCACTCCTTCATCCGGTTCGTGAACGAGCAGGAGCTCCCCGATCGAACGCTCACGCTTCGATTCCGATTCGTGCACGTGTTGTATCAAAACGCGCTCTACGCGTCGCTGCGGCCGACGCGCCGTGCGTCGCTGAGCGCTGCGGTGGCAGAAGCGCTGATCGGCTTTTACGGGGCGCAGCGATCGGCGATCGCCTCCGAGCTCGCGGTTCTCTTCGAAGCGGCGCGAGATTTCGAACATGCCGCCGAACATTTTCTGGCCGCAGCGCAACAGGCGGCGTCTGTGTCCGCCAACAAGGAGGCGGCGGCGCTCGCGCGCCGCGGCCTGAACGCGCTCGCTTTCCTGCCGGAAACGCGCGAGCGGCGGGAACAGGAGCTTCGTCTGCAGACCAGTCTGGGTCCGGCACTGATGGGCACGGTCGGTTTTGCGGCTCCGGAAGTGGAAGCGGCCTACAACCGGGCCCGCGAGTTGTGCCGGCAGATCGGTGAGACGCCGCAGCTCTTCCCGGTCATGTGGGGCCTGTGGCAATACTGGCTCGCGCGTGGAAACTATCAGACCGCGCTCGATCTGGCGAAGCAACTGCTCGCCACGGCCGAGCCGATCCAGGATGATGCGCTGCTCCTGATGGCGGAGCACGCCTTCGGCAACACGCTATGGTTGATCGGCGACTTCGAATCGGCGCGGGCGAGCGCTGAGCGGCACAACGCGCTCTACGTCCCCGAACGACATCACTCGCTCGCATCCCGCTACGGTGGGTACGACACCGGGGTGGCCGGCCTGTGCGGGCTGACCATGAACCTGTGGCCGCTCGGGTATCCGGAGCAGGCTGCGCAGACAGGCCGCGACGCCATCGCGCTCGCCCGCGAGATTGAACACCAATACAGCCTCGCGTTCGCGCTCACGTTCAACGCGATGGTTCACCAGTACCGCGGTGACGTGGAGCGCACTCGCCAGGACGCGGAGCACGCGATCACGCTCGCCGCCGAGCACGACCTTGGACCATGGCTGGCATGGGCGACGGTGCTGCACGGCTGGGCGTTGGCGATGCGAGGACAGGAGGAAGGGGTCGCGCAGGCGCGTCAAGGCGCCGCCGGATGGGGAGCATCGGGAGCATTGTGCCTCCAGCCGTACTTTCTCGGTCTGCTCGCCGAAGCGCAGCGGGCGATCGGCCAAACCGAAATGGCGCTTGCGACACTACGCGAAGCGCTGGCCATCACGGAACAGACGCGCGAAGGGTTGGCAGAGTCGGAACTGCAGCGTCTTAACGGAGAACTGGTTCTCGCATCGCTTCCATGAGACCGTTGCGCCCGGCGGTCGAACACCCGTCGAAATACGCCCGCTCGATCGAGTCGGTTCCGTAGAACTGCGTCACAAGCGCTTTGGTCGCGACCGCGACCTGATGGTGAGCCCGATAGAAGTAGTCGACCAGCTTCGGCTTGTCCGGCGCCCCCGGCGCAAGGAGCGCCCAGCTCGCATCGAAGAAGTCGCTCTGGTGGCCGACATCGTTCGTGACGAACGCGTAGCCTTTGCGAAGCGCCGACCCGCCGTCCACCGGGTTCATCGATTTGAAGAAGTTGCCGCTGACGCCGCCAGGGCCCGTCGCCAGATATTTGCGGTTCCATGCCGCGGGCAGGTCCAGCTGAAAGCGAACTGCACCTGGTTCGGCGCCCTCGCCATCGGTTGCGACCGAGCCGATCACATCGCAGTAATCGGGATTCGGCCCGGAGGCCGCGACCGCGGTTGCCGAGGCGATGACGACGTCGGTGATGTTGAACGAAGACAGCGCCGCAATCGAACAGTTCGGCAGAGCCATCGTCGGGGCCGGCGTCATCGCCCGCATCGAGATCGCACCGGCCAGCGGCATTGACGCGACGGCGATCGATAAGACTCTCGACATTCTCAACATTTGCACACCTCCTCTTTGGCTGCGGATTCGGGTGAAATCGTTTTCTGAAGAACTAAGCGAAAAATCTGGAGGAGTACTAGAACGGCGGCAGTAGCGGCAGGTCCTTGCCCAAATCGGGACGGGTCGCCTGCGCCACGAAAATCACGAAAACACGAAAATCACGAAAGATTTCAACGTTTTCGTACTGATTCGGCGAAGCTAGAATGAGTCGCTTTCTTGAGAGGATGGCTGTATGAGATGGCTCGCGCTCTTGATCGCGTCAGGACTGGCAGGCATCGTCGCGGCGCCGCTTCCGGCGGGCACCAAGGACACCTACCCCACCAATTACGTCGCGGCCACTCTCGTACAGCTCAACGACAACGGCGCATGGTCGTGGTTCATGGATCCGCGCGTGATCGTGAACGACGGCAAACTGATCATCGGATCGGTTCGCGCGATCGGGAGCAACCAGGCCAACGTCAGCGACCCGCGCTCCGGCAACGTGGAGGTATCGGTCTACGACATCCCGTCGGGCACGGCGCAGACGGTCGTGCTCCATCCGCACCTCGAGCAGGACGACCACGATGCGCCGGCATTTTACGTACGTCCGGACGGCCGGTACCTTGCGGTGTACAGCATGCACGCGCGAGAGCGGCGGATGTACTACCGCGTTTCCGAGCCGCACAATCCGCTCGCGTGGGGTCCGGCGCGCGTCGCCAACACGCCAGGAGAGGACGCCACCTACGCCGGCAACAACGCGACGTATGCGAACCTGTTTCACATGCCGAACGGACGCCTCTACAACTTCATCCGCGCGTTCCACCACGATCCGAACTACATGTACTCGGACGATGAAGGCGAGACGTGGAAGTACGGGGGCCGCTGGCTGTACGGCAAAGGCGGCTACAGTCCGTACCTGAAATACGCGTACGACGGCAAAGGGACGATTCATTTCATCGCGACCGAAGATCATCCCCGCAACTTCGACAACAGCCTGTATCACGGCTACGTGCGCGACGGTGCGATGTACCGCACCGACGGCACGAAAGTCGGCACGCTGAGCACGACGACCGACACCAAGATCGCGACGTGGGACTTCACGAAGATCTACCAGGGCGATCCCGACAACGTGGCGTGGATGGTCGACGTCGAGATCGATCGGAACGATCGGCCGTACGTGCTGTTCTCGACCCAGGTTGACGGACGCGGCCTGCCGCGCGGGCAGGGCGGCATGGACCTGCGCTATCACTACGCGCGGCTGGACGCGAGCGGCTGGCACCACGAAGAGATCGCGTACGCCGGCAGGCGCCTGTACCCCGACGAGGACGACTACTCCGGGCTCGGCGCCCTCGATCCGAACGACCCCGACGTCGTCTACATCTCGACCGACGCGGATCCGGTCAGCGGCGCGCCGCTCGTGAGCGCGGCCGACAACAAACGGCACTACGAGCTGTTTCGAGGCGAACGCAGCGCCGCCGGCAAATGGACGTGGATGCCGTTCACGCGGAACTCCACGAACGACAACCTGCGGCCCGTGATTCCGAAGTGGAACGATCCGCGTACCGCCATCGCGTGGATGCGAGGCGCGTACGTCCACAACCACGGCGAATGGTACTCGGCGGTCGTTGCCGCGATTGTGCCGCCGCGGCGATGACGGTGGATCGAAGAGCATTCCTCGGCGCAGCCCTAGGACATCAGTGACAGCCAGGACCGGCCAGCCGGTCGCGGTCGATCACGCGCTTTAGTCGCATGAAGCGCCAACATTTTCTTATTTCGCGTGGGGCCCCACTTTATTCACTGCGGCGGGGACCCCACCCCCGCCGCTGTTGCCCGGCGCATGCGCGCCTCGCAACGGCTCAAGGCTGTCACGCGCGTATCTAGAAACAGAACGTCGCCAATCCGACTGAGAAGGCCGTCCGTAGAGTGGGGTGTGCGCGAGAAGTGGTGACGTTCTGTTCTAGATACGCGCGAGCGGTTTACGCCGCGAGCGCGTCAGCGTGCGGGGGTGGGGCCCGCGCGTTAAGAAAAAGTTGGGCCCCGCGCCATTCAGAAACGGAGAACTAAACGATGAAGAAGACTTTTCTGTTCATTGCGCTGGTCGTGCTGCTCGGCGCCTGGCAGATTCTGCCGGGCGGGGCGTCCAGCCATCGTGAAGCGCCGCTGATCAGTCAGGATCCCATGGCCGACAACACGGATCTCTACGCGTTCCGCAGCCCGGATCGTCCCGACACGGTGACGATCATCGCCAACTACATCCCGCTCGAGTCGCCGGCCGGCGGGCCGAACTTTCCTGCCTTCGACGACACGGTCCTCTACGAGATCCACGTCGACAACGATGGCGACGCGAAGGAAGACCTGACCTACCAATTCCGATTCCAGACCGAAACCCGAAATCCCGACACGTTTCTCTACAACACCGGTCCCATCGCCTCGCTCGACGATCCGAACTGGAACCGGCGCCAGACCTACACCGTGCGGCTGATCCGGCAGGGTCGCGGCGGCTCGGAGAAGGCGGAAGTGCTTGGCGCGAGCCTGACGACGCCGCCCGACAACATCGGGCCGCGCTCGACACCGAACTATGTTGCGCTCGCCGACGCGGCGGTGCACACGCTGCGCGGCGGCATCAAAGTCTTCGCCGGCCAGCGTGACGATCCCTTCTTCGTCGATCTGGGCTCGGTCTTCGATCTCGCGGGACTGCGTCCTTTCAACGCCTTCCACGCCATCCCGCTGCCGCCGGAGCCGGGACGCGACGCCGTCGCGCGGTACAACACGCACTCGATCGCGATCCAGGTGCCGATCGCGCAGCTCGTGGAGAGCCCGCGGACGACGATCGGCGTCTACGCGAGCGCGAGCCGTCAACAGGTCCGCATCCTGCGGAAGGACGGCATGAGCAACGACGAAGGACCGTTCGTGCAGGTGTCGCGGCTCGGCGAACCGCTCATCAACGAGGTCGTGATCCCGCTCGGACGAAAAGACTCGTGGAACCGAACCGACCCTGAAGATGACGGGCAGTTCGAGAGCTTCTACACCAATCCCGAGGTATCGCGGCTGGAGAACGCGTTGTACGGAACGCCGCCGCAGGGTCACGCAGGCGGCGCGCTCATGCCGATCGCCGAAACGGGCCGCGCCGACCTCGTCGCGATTCTGCTGACGGGCGTCCCGGGACTGAACTTCACCGGACCCAGGAAGGCCGATCTCCTGCGACTCAACACCGCGATCGCGCCGAGCGCCGCCGTCGGGATGGGCAACCGGCTGGGCGTCCTCGCCGGCGACTTCGCCGGATTCCCCAACGGCCGCCGCCTTGAAGACGACA
>Ga0209577_10001909_pt1 | contig 20353 bp, 14 predicted proteins | sample GraSoiAngelo_109_FD_185874 | JGI IMG/M metagenome (GOLD analysis project Ga0209577, IMG submission 185874) | Grasslands soil microbial communities from the Angelo Coastal Reserve, California, USA - 14_0903_12_20cm (SPAdes) (version 2) | ecosystem: Environmental > Terrestrial > Soil > Grasslands...
TGCCGATCCAGATTACGACTCGGAAGATTTTTGGCATGGAACCTGAGATATTGTGGCCAATCCAGCGGTGGAGCGCAATTGCAAATCGGCTCCTCCGAGTGCGGCTGGCGGGTTCCGAGTAGCCCGTGATCCAGGCACAATCTGCGGTCACAAAGCTCATTGCGCCCGTGGTCCCGGCAGGTGCTAGTCTGGCGTAGCAGCCGATGAACAACCATGAAATCCAGGTAGCTTGGAAGTATCACGATGGCACGAAGCACTCCTACTGGAGTATTCGTAACCATGCTCACTTCCTGGACTGGGCGAATCGACCGTTGCCTTTCAAAATCTACCCAAAGATAGAGCCTCTTCCACTGCCGCGGGACGTGCCGCAAACAGGGGTGGCCGCGCTCTCCGCAATCTCACAACCAGTGCCTTCGTCGCGGGCTGATTCGGTCCCTGGCGTTCAGGATCTGGCGCGTCTCCTCTATTTCTCGGCAGGGATTACCAAACAGCGTGCATATCCAGGTGGAGAAATCTACTTTCGCGCCGCCGCTTGCACCGGAGCTCTCTACGAGATCGATCTGTACGTCGTGACTGGCGATCTCCCGGGTTTGGATGCCGGCGTGTATCACTTCAATCCGGCGGATGTATCGCTACGGCTTCTGCGTAAAGGTAATTTTCGCGGAAACCTGGCTCAGGCGACGGCGATGGAACCCGCGGTGGCTCACGCGCCCGCGACAATTCTCTGCACGGGAACATACTGGCGAAACGCTTGGAAGTACCAGGCGCGCACCTATCGCCATTTCGGTTGGGATAGCGGCACTCTGCTGGCGAATATGCTGGCCGTTTGTACAGCTTCGGGGCTGACGGCCGAGATCGTGCTCGGGTTCGTGGACGCCGAGGTGAACCGCCTGCTTGATCTGGATACGCGGCGTGAGGTTTCCTTGTGCCTCGTACCGATCGGGCGTACATCGGAGAGTTCGCTGCCGGTACCGAGAGAGGCTCCCGCGCTTGGCTTGGAGACAGTCCCGCTTTCACACCACGAGGTCGAATATCCCGCCATGCTTGAGATGCACGACGCATCTTCGCTTGAATCTGTAGAGGAAGTAAATCAGTGGCGCGGCAAGCCACCAGTACTTCCATCGTTCGCTCAGACGGACGAGGCAGTTCGCCTCCGTCCCCTGCCGGAAGAAGACCAACCGAAGGACACGACCGAGCAGGTAATCCTGCGTCGCGGCTCTACCCGAACATTCGATAAGGCGGCATCCATTACACTGGCACAACTTTCTACCACTCTCGACTACGCCACGCGAGGTCTTCCGGCTGACTTCCTCGAGCTTCCGGGCGCGCAGCTTAACGATCTCTATGTGATCGTGCATTCAGTGCAGGGGCTCAAGCCGGGCGCGTACTTCTTCCGGCGTGAGCAGAACACCGTAGAGCTCTTGAAGGAGGGAAAATTCCGCGCCGCGGCCCATCATCTTGGTCTGGAGCAAGAGCTGCCCGCGGACGCCTGCGTTGACATCTTCTTTCTCGCCGACTTAGAACAGATTCTGGAGCGATACGGGAACCGCGGCTACCGGGCCGTCCAGCTCGAAGCGGGTGCCATCGGCGGCAGGATCTACCTGGCTGCGTATGCTCAGCACCTGGGTGCGACCGGGCTGACCTTCCTCGACGATGATGTAATTAACTTCTTTTCACCACACGCAAAAGACAAGAGTGCCATTTTCCTGCTCGCGATTGGCAAGCCGCTGAAACGCAAACCACAGTAGGGCCAACTCCCGTGTCGTCGGCACACCGGAAGTTGAGGGTGATGCGGCGGTGCCCAGATCGGGCGCGCCCCGCGAACGAGCAAATGTGAATCAAGAGCAACTGCCGCCGAACTGGCCACACCTAGACGGAGTCGCAGGATGAATGCGTTTCTTTGCTTCTTGCGTGAGTTGATCGGATCGGCTTCACGTATTCACACGAGCCAGAGAGATGGGGTGGTCTCAATAGGCATTTCGATCTCCGGCCGAATTGAATCCTGCGACGGTTTGGGACCATCCTAAGAGACGGCTGCTATGAGCGACAAAACAGCGAAATTGTTGGTAGTGGAGTCCGACGACGTTCTCAGGGGCCAGATCGTCGCGGTGCTGAGCGGTGCGGGATATGAGGTCTCGACCGACTACCGGGAAGGAATGAAGGCAGTCCTTGCCTTCAATCCCGACGCGGTTGTCCTGGGTGCTGATCCGCCCCAACTCGATTGCTGTGACCTTGTTTCCGAAATCAAGAGTTCCGAGCGCACTCACAACATACGCGTTGTCATGCTATCTCCGGGAGGATCAGGCGAGCGCACTCGAGGGCTGGATCTCGGCGCCGACGATGTGCTGTCACTCCCCTTCGACTCACACGAATTGCTGGCGCGGGTGCGTTCGCAAGTACGGAGCAAATACGTTGCGGACGAGTTTCGAGAGCGGCTGCGCCTTGCCGAGGAAAATCGAAACGCTAACCAACAGGTGGTGACAGCAGTCAACGAAGAACGGCGGACGCTTCGGGTTGGCGGCCTGGCGACTGTTGCCGTGCTTATCATTGCCGCCCTGGTCTTTTCCTTCTTCTACCGTCGCACCCAGGAACAGAATACCCGGGTCTATGCTGCGATCACTCGATTGCAGACTGGCGTGCTGACGGAACAACGATTGATGGAGCGTTCGCGTCGGGCCCTTGAAGATGCGGAACGTGGTCAAGTCCGGGCGAGCGATCCACAAAAGCTTCAACTTCAGAAGAAGAGCGAAGACCTGAGATCGCAAATTGCAATCAGCAAGCCAGAAAACGCTTCGGCTTTACAAAATCAATTAACCGCAGTAGAAAGCCGCCTTCAGAAGCTCGAGACCGAGGGCAGGGTTGCGCAGACGATTATCCAGTCCTATGAGCCGAGCGTCTGCCTCATCCATGTTGTGCTTGCCTTCCGCGAACACACTACTGGATTGAGATTGCACTACGCTGCTATGACAAGCAGTGGCGAGCCAACGACCGACGAACACAACAACCCGCTCTTGAGCCTCACCGGGACTGGTCCGGAAGTACACCTGGATGTTTTTGGCACTGGGTTTCTCGCTTCCGCAAGCGGACAAATCCTTACCAATCACCACGTGGCCGAGCCCTGGTGGCAGGATGATGATATGAAGCAAATGCTCGATCAAGGTCTTGAGCCGGTGATTGCTGAGATGGCGGCATATTTCCCGGGCGTTCCACACGGCATTGCCATCAACACCGAAAAGATTTCCTCTGCCGCGGACGTTGCAGTCGTGAAAGGAAATATTTCAGAGCTGGGAATCAAACAGATAGCCCTCGCCGATGGCCGCCATGGGGTCGTCAGCGGGGGGCCCATCGTGCTACTCGGATATCCTACTGCGCTTGATGCAATTCTGGCTCGGGCAGGCGCAGAAATGCTCCAGTCCATCGCGACCGCATCCAAAGGCGATCCGAAGCAGGTGATGGAAGAACTCGCCCGCCGCAAGCTGATCAGGCCGATCACGACCCAGGGGCACATCGGCGACGTGCTGCCCGACAAGATTGTCTATGACGCCCAAACCACTTCGGGTGGCTCTGGTGGCCCGCTTTTCAATAACGAGGGCAAAGTTATAGGAATTAACTTTGCCATGGTGCGTGAGTTCGGCGGATCGAATTTCGCTATTCCCGTTGGCTACGGAAAGTCACTTTTGAAACCTTAAGCCGGTGCCGCTTGACCGAAGCGCAATTGCTAAATCGACCGCTCCGAGTGCGAATCGGTAGTTGGGTCAGCGTCCGAGTGGCCGAGTACTCGTCCGCATTCGGTCCAGTACGACACGGCCGGCCACGATGTACAGATTCACTTCGACCGGGTATTCGCTGTACGCCCATTTGAGTTCCGATGGATACCCCACCTGCGTTTGCGACGCGAACGTGTGGCCTGCGAAGCCAACTTGAACCGCACGCGAGGGAACTTCGGTCAATTGAAGTTCCAACCGACTTCGAATAGAACTTGATGATTTCCGCTTGCCACGCCCGCGTTGCCGATCTGGTAGCTGCCATACCAGGTTAGCTGTCGCGTAACTTTGAGCACGATCCCCGGCGTGATGTACCCGACTGCGTGGCGGCCCGTGAACCAGTCGCAAGCCGCCGTCACCCGACTGCCAACCGGCTGTTCAATGGCAAACTGCCCGCCGGCGCGGTTGCCGGATGCGATCACGTGCCGCGTAAAATCAAAAGCACCGAGCGTTGCGCGGCTTTTCGTCTTCCATGTTTTTGTGAACTGCGCGTATATGTAATTGCCGACAGCGTACGCACGGTCCTGAGCAGGCAGAAAGACATCATCGCCGAGAAGAATCGCCCACCCGTTGCTGCCACCGTCGTATATTTTCGATTTGACGGTCGGGGTCGGAGTCGTCCGTACCGAACCGGGCGCATCGAGGCCGCTCACGTTCAGCCCTGTTTCAATCCGGTGCCCAACACCAACGACAATTCGTGGAGTGAGTGTTCCGCTCGCGTTGGTGGGCCTATACGTCAGATCCAGTTCGCCGTAGACCTTTCCGCGACCCAAGACGTCTCCGCTGGGAACGTTGAAGACCGTCTGCTGTGCCGACACGCCCGTGCAGAGGAACAGCAAAAACAAGCTGAGCTTTGCGCTCGCTCCATCGAGCTTGGTTTTCGTGCTCACTACCGCGCTCCTGCTGATTGAACATAGCAACTTCAGCCGAGGCTCGCGCATGATAGCGAGCCCGCGGCCGCTCATCTTTGCCGCAACTTGTGTCGGATTCGATCCTCAGCAGGTAGCCGACGACGTGACAGTTACGGCAATCTTTGCATAGCGCTACGAAGAAGTAGCCGAGGAAGAGCACAGCCGCAGCGCAAATAGCACTCAGAATCGCGATGGCAGCCATTCCAATCTCCGGTTCCACGGCATAAACACTTCTCCGAGCGAGAACCTGACGATTGGAAATTAGCGGCCATAAAGCTCGAATAAAAAGATTGTAAAAAACCCGTAAACACCTGGAGGAGATGAGTGCATGAGGGAAGGGGGTCGTGCAATGAACTCGCCAGTGACAAGGATGGGACCAGACAGCCGAATCATTCGCCCGGTTCGAAGCGGTATCCAATCCAGGGATCGGTCATGATGTAACGAGGATTCCCCTCATCCGGTTCCAATTTCTTCCTCAAGTGGCCGATGAACACGCGCAGGTACGCGGGCTGTTCAACGCTGTTCTCACCCCAGACGGCAGACAACAGCGCACGGTGGGTCATGACTTTCCCCGGGTGCCGCGCCAGGTACAGAAGGAGGTCAAATTCTTTCGGAGTCAGGCGGACTTCCCGTTCCTTTACGCAGACGCTTCGCGCTTGCAGGTCAATGCGGAAATCACCGATTGCGATCAAATCTGGTGCCGAATCTTTTGCAGCGGAGGCGCGGCGGAGTGCTGCTCGCGTGCGCGCGAGCAATTCGTCCATACTGAAGGGTTTTGTCACATAATCGTCCGCACCGGCGTCGAGTGCTTCTACCTTGATCTGGTCTTCGCCTTTTACAGACAAGACGATGATTGGTATCTGAGATTTCGCTCGGATTGTTTTGCACAACTCTAGCCCATCCATGTTGGGCATGCGCAGATCGGTTATCACAATGTCGGGCGACCAGTCCTGCATGATGTGAAGTGCCTCATCGCCATCGGTTGCAGTTCGGATTGAATACCCTCGGCTGGACAGTGCAGTTTTGAGCACCCGTGTGATCTGCCGCTCGTCATCCACGACGAGAATGTTTCGTTTCTCGATACCAGCAACCATGAGTGCCTCAGTTGACTTGTGGTTATGAGTTTCGATCGCGTGAAACTCCCCCGTGGGGTGCGCGGCCGTGTTGGGTTTCCTCCAAGTGCTGTCTCAGTCTGGCAAAGACCTTAGCGCGCTCCGAGTTGCTGAGTTCCTGTTGGAGTTCCTCAAGCGCGAAATGGACCACATCATGGTGATGAAGCTCCTCAGGTGCAACCTCGTTACTCAGTTGGAGCCAGATACGGTGGAGGAGATCAATTTCCTTGGGCGTCAGGTGCGGCGCATGCGGTCCCAGATAAAACACATGTTCTTGCCCGTTTGGGAAATAAATCTGAAGGATCAGTTGCGGTTTGGGGGCGGGTAGACGTTCCCACGCAAGCCCCGCAATGCGAGCCTCCTCTGTAACAGGTCTGTTGGGCGAAGGTCCCAGGACAACGGTCGACGATTTAAGGCTCTGAGCTGCGCGTAAAATGGCATCCCATTTTTCCGTGGCCGCAGCGACCGCCAGATGAACCGTTTTCCCCTTCTTTTCCGCCACCGCCAATGATCGTGTAAAGAGCGCCTGCTCCTCTAGACTAAACAACTGTTCCGGAGTCAATTCGTACTCGCCTGATCCTGCACGCGTCAAAAATCGGAGATGGAGCACGACTACGTCTTGTGCGTGAGTATCGACCCGGTCAAGAACTGCATTCAGGTTGTAAAGTGTGTTGTAGTTGCGCACCATCACCAGGATGTTGCCTGGACGAACGCCGACTATCTCAGGGGTGAGGTCCTCACCAGGCTCTAGATTGAATTGATCAAGTGCGACGTGCTCCGTGGCGTGGCTTCGCGTTACTCTTTCGGAGACGCTGAAGACGGCAAAGAAAATGATCGTGAAGGCGACTCCTGAAAGGGTGGCGACTTGTTTAGTGAACAAGTTGATCAGGCATAAGGCGAATAAGATGACGGTTATCAATCCGAGACCTAGCGGAAGCTCTATGCGGCCGAGCCTCAGATTCAAAGGAACACGAAATTCGCGCGCGCCAGGCTCTTTGTAGCGAAGCACAAGGACCGCCAGGGCTTTCAGAGCGAAGCTCCACATGACGCCGAATGCATAAGCCTCACCCAGGACAAAAATATTGCCTCGGCTGAGAAGAATCGTAAGGATCTGAAGGCCGACAACTAGATTCAGGATGCGATGGGAGGTCCCGAATCGACGATGCGGGTGACGAAACCAGTGGGGAAGAATTCCATCCTCGGAAACTCTGTTCAAGACTCCGTTTGAGCCCACGATAGCCGTGTTGACTGCGCCAGCCAGCATCAGGACGCCCACCACAACGACAAAAGCCCGGAAGAAAAGCCGAAGCGGCAGGGGCCCGACGAGGTACATTGCCAGCCCGCCGATTGGGTTGTCGAAGAAATTGCTACGCACCGCGTCCGGGATTATCATCACGGCGAAAAATGCCACACCAGCCGTGAAAATCAGACTGTAAACAAAAATGACGAATCCTGCTTTTTCCAGGTTGCGGAGTTTCGGATGTTCAATTTCCCGGTACACCTGGGCCATGGTTTCCTCGCCACTCATGGCGAGAACGGAGTGGCCGAGGCCAATCAAAATGCCAATCAAGCCGACGGTGTACGGGAGCGAAGTGTGACGGAGCCAGCCCAGTGCATCGCTTGAATAGACGAGATTCGAGAGCCGTGGCCAGGGCGGAAGATGGGCTCCCCGTACCCAGAGCGTGTAGGAGCACCAGGCGAGCATCAGGACCACCATCACTGTGGTCACATACATGATGCGCAAGGCTTTTTCGCTGGACTCGGGGATTCCCTTGATGTTCTCCCACCAAAAGTAGATTGTCACCAGTATTGCGAAAACTGCGGCTGTTCCGTTGCTTGGCAGGACGAGCTTGGCGTGTGCGTAGTGCAACAATTCATTCAACAGACCCGTAAGGTAGAGTCCCGCTGATACACCGCTGATCGGTCCCGTCAGGATGTAGTCGAACATGAGCGCGGAAACCGAGAACTTTGCTAGGGTGGCCCCCATGGCCTCTTTTACGACCCGATAGACGCCCCCACGCACGAACATGCTCGAGCTTTCGATGTAGACCGAACGGACGGCATACGAAAGCAACATGATCGCGAGCACAAACCATGGGGCTGTTTTCCCAACAAAATGTTCAGCGATCGCGCCCGCGTAAAAAGCTGACGAACCCATGTCGTTGAGTACGACGGCTGCGGCTCGCCAAAAGGAGATAAAAGCCAGCATCGCCGTGGAGGCGATCAGCACGCGATGAGCGCCAATGCTCACTGATGTACGGGATTTTCGATTGGTGAAATGGTTGGACATTTGCACTGATTGCCTGGATTCGTCGGTCGTGGGTTGCAGCCTAGATGACGAATAAAACATAGCCGAGTGCGCATAAAAAATTCGTAAAAAGGTAGGGACTCCAGTTTTTTCGTAAGGCGGCCTTAAGGCTTCATGAAGTTAACGCGTCCGCATTGGCTCCGGGCGCGCACGGGACGGTGAAACGCACCGCCGTGCCGGCGCCGCGCGGGCCCGCATCCATACGGATGCGGCCTCCGTGTGCTTCCACGACTCCGCGCGCAATCGAGAGTCCCAGCCCGAATCCTTGTTTTTCTCCCTGCTCCTTCGGACCACGATAGAACTTCTCGAACACTCGTTGCCGGACGGCGACCGGCAGCGCGGCGCCTTCGTTCTCCACCGCGATTTCGACCTCGTTGGCGGAGATCTGCTGAGCGTTGATGTGAATCATTGAATCTGGCGCAGAGTACTTCGCCGCATTCACCAGCAGCTCGTAGATCACGCCCGAGATGGACGCACCGTCCACAACCAGCGGCGGAAGCTTATTCGCAACACTGACGTTGATGATTCGCTCCCGCAACGGCGTAGCGGCCCGGTCCACGGCGATGTTGATGATGTCTTGCGCCGGCATTTCGCTGCGGCGCAGCAGCAGTTGTCCGCCTTCCAGTTGTGCCAGCGTCATCATCTCTTCAACGAAGTGGTTGAGACTATCGGACTCTTCGTTGATGACATCCAACAATTCACGGCTCCCCTCTGCGGAAAGCGACGAATCTGCGCCATCATTGTTCCCCATTGCTGTCAGGAGCGTCGTCACTGACGCCTTGATGGACGTGAGCGGCGTCCGCAGGTCATGCGTGACGGCGTCGAGCAGCGCAGTTTTTAGCTGTTCGCTGCGCCGGAGCGTTTCCGCCTCGCTTGCCCTATCGAATGCCTCCGTCAACTGCCTGTATAGGCGTTCAATCTCGATTCTGCGCGCCTCCGCCTCCTCCGCCCGGTTGCGCGCCCGCGAAGAAAGCTGTCCGACCGCGACTGCGGTAGCCACAAATACCACGAATGCGATCCAGTTCTGTGGCTCGGCGATGGTAAACGTGTGAATCGGAGGGATGAAGAAATAGTTGAAACAGAACACGCTGAGAAGCGCGGTAATCAGCGCCGGGCCGCTGCCCCAGGCGATGGCGGAGACGGTTACCACTAGGACGAGCACCAATGCCGTGGTCGTAAGATTCGCATGCGGCTGCGCCCATACGAGGCAGCCTACGGCCGTGGCCGTTAATAGCGCTGCCCATGAGTAGTGTTTAAGCTGCCGGACAGCAACGTACATACTGCGGATTGTACGGCTTTACGAATGCAACTCGGAAACCGGCCCACTACGCCAAAAATCGCGCGGTCTCCAACAACCAAACCGCCGTGTTAATCTAATAATTCCGTCGCAGCCAGCAGGCGCCTGAAGTGTTTCCAGCGCTTCTGTCCAAGTTGCGCGAGAGCTGCAACCCGAGTGATCAGGAGCAGGCAATGAGAGTCGGCATTCTGACCGGCGGAGGCGATTGTCCAGGCTTGAACGCCGTCATCCGCGCCGTGGTGCGCAAAGGCAGCTTTCACTACGAGGATGAATTCGTAGGATTTCTCGAAGGCTGGCGCGGCCTTCTCGAGGATAAGGCCATGCCCCTCGATCTTTCCAACGTAGCCGGCATCCTGCCCCGTGGCGGCACCATCCTGCGCACCTCACGCACCAATCCTCTGAAGAGATCTGACGGACTCGACAAGGTTGTCTCCACACTCTCGCACCACAAAGTAGAAGCGCTGATCGCAATCGGCGGTGACGATACGTTATCGGTAGCCGCGAAATTGCACGAACGCGCAGTGAAGGTCATAGGCGTCCCCAAGACCATTGACAACGACCTTTCCGGCACTGATTACTGCTTCGGCTTCGACACCGCCGTCAACGTAGTGACCGAAGCTATTGACCGCGTCCACACTACTGCCGAGGCCCACAATCGCGTGATGGTCGTCGAAGTCATGGGGCGCGACTCGGGATGGATTGCCATCCACAGCGGCGTGGCTGGCGGTGCGGACGTAATCCTGATTCCCGAGCTTCCTTTCGACATTGAGAAAGTTTCGGAGAAGATTCGGTTGCGCCACGCCCGCGGCCGTTATTTCAGTATTGTGGTCGTGGCTGAGGGGGCAAAGTTCTCCGCCGACGTTAACCCGGAGCACGGAGCTCCCATCGTGCAAGATATGGATAAAGACGAATTTGGACATGCGCGCCTGGGCGGGATCGGCAACATTCTTGCCCGTGAAATCGAGCATCGCACTGGCTTCGAAACGCGCACCGTGGTTCTCGGACACATCCAGCGCGGCGGCTCACCCAGCGCCTTCGATCGCGTGCTGGCCACGCGCTACGGACTGGGCGCAATTGATATGGTGCACCGTGGCGAGTTCGGCTGCATGGCCGCTTTGCGAGCGAATAAGATTGTCTCCATACCGCTGGCGGACGCAGTCTCCAAAAACCGCACGGTAGATCAGGAAATGATCGACGTGGCTAACGGAATCCTGGACAAGCTCACGACGGAGAAGGAAACCGTTGGGCAGTAACAGTTGGCGTATCCACAAAGCCGCATTAGAAGCCAATCCCGAGGCTGGCATCTCTACTTCCATAGCCTAATGCAGGGTGCCTTCCCAGCAACGGTCGGCCTTTACTCCCGTCTCGCATCCTGGGTGCTGACAATTATCGAAGCAGTGATGGTTCTCACCGTCGCGGCGATGATATTGCGGTCTGGTCGTAGCGGGAATGCAACTTTCTTTGTTCGTGCCGGGCAGAGCTTCGCGAAAATCGCACGACGCCGGGGACTGTCCATTCTGTTGGTTGCCATGCTCTGCCTCGCACTTCGCGCCTCCCTCATCCCTATCATTGGAATTCCGCAACCGGGCTGGAACGATGAGTTCAGCTATCTGCTCGCAGCTGACACTTTCGTGTCTGGCCGGGTAACCAATCCCACTCACCCCATGTGGATGCATTTTGAGAGCTTCCAGATCATTCAGCGCCCCACCTACATGTCGATGTACGCTCCGGGGCAGGGTCTCGTGCTCGCGGTCGGAAAACTACTCGGGCATCCCTGGATTGGTGTGTGGCTGATAACGGCGATCTTCTGCGCCACCCTTTGCTGGATGCTGCAAGGCTGGGTACCCCAAGGCTGGGCACTATTCGGAGGAATCCTGGCTGTGCTTCGCCTGGGGACCCTGAGCTTTTGGATGAACAGCTACTGGTGCCCAGCCCTGGCGGCAACCGGAGGCGCCCTCGTGCTCGGCGCGCTCCCTCGGTTGCGGCGAAGTGTACGACCCCGCGATGCCGCCCTCTTGGCGCTCGGCCTCGCAATCATGGCAAACAGCCGCCCTTATGAAGGCTTAGTGCTCACGATCGGAATTGCAGTCGCCTTGCCCTTCTGGCTTAAGAAAAAGAAGCTGCCGCCGGCTGGATTTCCATTACGCAGCGTTTTGCCGGCGGCAACGATTCTTATCCTCTCCGTGGGCGCAATGGGCTACTACTACTGGCGGGTCACAGGAAGCCCGTTCCGCATGACCTATGCAGTGAATCGGCAAACTTATGCCGTGGCTCCATACTTCATCTGCTTTCCCATGCGCCCGGTCCCCCAGTATCACCATGCTGTGATGCGCGACTATTACGCCGGCTGGGAGGTCCACGAGTTCCTAGAAGCTCGCAGCGTCGCTGGCTTCATTCGAAGGACTGCGCACAAGGCCGCCGAACTTTGGCAGTTCTTCATCGGACCTGCGTTCACCATTTCGCTGCTCGCCCTGCCGTGGATCCTGCGCGAAAACAAAATGCGCTTTTTATTAATTAGTGCGTCGGTCTTATGCCTTGGACTCTTAGTCGAACTTTGGACATTCCCCTATTATGTGGCGCCCGCGACCGGCATCGTTTATCTCGTCCTCATGCAATGCATGCGCCGCCTGCGACTGTGGCGGCTCGACAGCGATGGCCTCGGCCAATCGCTGGTGAGAATCATTCCTTTGGTTTGCGTGGCGATGATCCTGCTGCGAGTCACGGCTGTGCTTGCGCATGTGGGAATAGAGCCGCGCTGGCCTCGCGGCAATCTCGACGTGCCAACAGTTCGCGCCCAGTTGCAAAGTCTCCCTGGTCGACATCTCGTAATCGTCTCGTATCGCGACCCCAACCACAATGTGGATCGCGAGTGGGTCCACAACGAACCGGACATCGATCACGCCCGCATCGTATGGGCGCGCGATATGGGTGACCAACAGAACCAGGAACTGCTCAACTATTTTCGTGATCGGCACATCTGGCGCATGAATAATGGCGACGAATCGCCGCCGAAGCTGACGCCCTATCAGCTCCGGTGAATCTGCAACGGGTATGATGCAAGTTCCATGCTTCCTCGGCCCGCTAGCTGGTTGACCGCCAAGCGCATCCGCATGCACGGACTCCTGCTGGCCGTTTGTCTCTGGACCATCTATGCCGTCGACATCTCCACACCGGGATTGCGCGACCGCTACGGGTTGGTCAAAGGCACCGATTTTTTGCATTTCTACACCTTGGGCAGCCTCGCCTTACGCGGCCGTGGCGACCTCCTCTATGACATGCAGGCGCAGGCCGTCGTGGTGCGTGAGCGCATCCCCGAGGCCGCCGAAGTTTTCTATCTTCCTCTCTACGGTCCCCAAGTTTCCTTGTTGTTTGCTCCCCTCGCGCGATTGCCTTACGGATGGGCGTTGACCGCCTGGCTATCTTTCAATGTTGTGATCTATGCGCTGTGCTGCTACGCGATTTGGAAGCGCTGCGCCAATTTGCAATCTTATGGCTGGACGGTTCTGATCCTAGCGATGGCGTTTCCCGGATTCTTTCACCTTATTTTGTGGGGACAAACATCGGGCTTGGCGCTGCTCTGCTTCACTTTGGGATTTCTGGCGGTAAATTCAGAGCGGCATTTTCTTGCCGGCCTGGCAATTGGATCGCTGATCTTCAAACCGCAATTGGCATTGGCAGCGGCTGCGATATTTCTTTTTTCAGGAGAATGGAGAACTGTGCTCGGCGCGATATCCGCCGCAGCAGCGCAATTAGCGCTGGCCTGGGCACATTATGGAACTTCTGTGATGCTGAGCTATCTGCAGGCCTTGAGCAGAATTCCCAAGGTCGCCCCATTGCTCGAACCGCGCCTCTACCAGACGCATTCCCTGCGCTCCTTCTGGTCGCTCTTGCTGCCCTGGCCGGGTGTTGCTTTCGCATGCTATGTGGTCTGCGCAATCGCGGTGGTCGTGATCGCTATTCGATGTTGGCGGAGCAGGGCGCCGCTCAATTTGCGCTACTCCATCCTGCTGCTCGCGAGCGTGCTCGTCGCTCCGCATTTGACAGTTTATGATCTGGTGATCCTGGCCCCGGCATTTTTGTTGCTTGGCGATTGGGCCATACAAACACCTGCGCATCCGCTCGCGGCAGCGGCACAGGTGCTCCTCTATATCAGCTATCCATTATTCCTGCTGGGACCAGTCTCGCGATTCACTCACGTCCAGTTATCCGTGCTAGTGATGACGGCGCTGGTCTGGATCTGCCGGCAAGAAATTCTCAAACCAGCTTCAGCGAGCCCTGCTTAAGGCTCTTGGTCAGGCCCGGCGCAGTAACGTGCTGAGATACCTCGGCGAATCGCTCGCCGCTGGGAACGATGGGCGCTCGCTTTATCGGCAAAAAGGCGTCTTCGATCAACTGGCCGCGCTGCTATGGACCTGAACGTCAGCCATGTGCCGTCTCGTAAATAGCAGCAACGGCAAAATGAGGGGCACGAAGGACGCCATAAATGCCGGAAGCAGCGGAATCTGACTCGCGGGGTTCAGTGAAGGTCGCCATAGCAACAACGCCACTGACGTGATCCAAGGCCAGCTCACGGTTGCGACGAAGGTCAGGCGCGAAAGTCTAGGCAGCGCCGTCCATTCACTCAAAACCAACAGCGCCGGCAGAATCAACAGTGCCTGATTAAACGGCGTAAACAGCGGGAAGGTAAGCACGGTCGCCATCAAGAACGCCGCCACCGCCAGAGCGAACTGCCGTGAACTTTCGAGAACTTTTCGATTCCTCCACCCAAATCTCAAAAGCCAAATGACAATGAAGACGGAGACGACAACTCCAAGCTTGTCGCCTAAAAGTAGCCGGAGCAAGGAAGTCGTGGGAAAATATTTTCGGTACGCCGCCATACCCTCGAAGAAATAGCTCAACCATCCCGGAAGAAGCAATTCTCCAGCCCCGATCAACGCGGCAATGGCGACGCCAAAACCAGCCACCAGGCGCCATCTAGCGTGCCACTCGCCCGCCGCCCAAACGATGAACCAAACCAGCGGCAGAACCGCCATCTGGGGCTTGATTGTCGAGAAGGCCAGGAGCACGCCAGCGGTCACGAGATAACCCTTATGCACGCACCACGCGCCGGCCGTGATCAAGCACGCGGCCACCAGTGCCAATTGCTGGTGGCGCATTCCCTGTATGATTTGCGGGCTGCTGAGGGTAAACAGAATCAGCGCTGAGGTTATCGTCCAGCGCGGCCACCAGTCGAGAAGGCCCAAGCTGAACGCGACCGTCAAACCCGCGAACACACCCAAGACACACGGAGCCCAGAACCGGACCTTGACAAAGTCCGTGTAAATCGTAGGCGCCATCAGAAACACAACATAGAGTGGATACGCAAAGCGCTGCTCATCGACCACGTGTTGCGCAGCTTCCTCCGGCGTGACAGCGTGGCCATAGAACACGATCTGGATCTCACGGCTTACCTCGGGCCCATAGGGATTGCGTCCGTTTAGCAGAAGCTCCCGCGCCCCCACCCAGCGCGGATACAGATCCCACATTTGGGCCTTGAGCCCGCCCTTTTGCAGGTCCTTGGCATCCGCCCAGGGGCTCAGAATCTGGTGAACGTACAGCCATGTAGTTGCGCTGACGCACAAGCTCAACAGGAACCAGAGAGGAATCCGTTTTTGTCTTACCGATGTCACAGGATCAGAACAATCAGAACAGATGTGCGGAAGAAGTGTAACAAGCCTGGTAAGTCTGCGTGGGCGCAACGTATTGCCTCTACAAAATGCTCTACACTGCCGAGCACAATACCCGCCGCTCAGAACAGCGGATTGATAGTCCGCGGTTCCGACAGAGACATGGCGGGAAACCGGCGGCAACTGAGACACAGAAGGCCACGGAGCGCGCAGGAACAGACCACAACCGAGCAAGAGCGGCTAAGAAGTGGTGTGCAAAGCGACGAATTAAGGCGCAAGCACAGGGAGTGGAGGGTAATTTGGCACACGGCAAAGGGTTCCGGGCACAGGAGCTGTATGCAGGCGATGGTAGGTGTTGCCCAAGACGCCCGGATGCAACCGATGCCTCGGAAGTTTCGCTATATAGAGTTCATCGCCTACCAAGTGCCAGTAACGATCTCGGGCGAACTGGATGATACTGACAGATGGTGAGTGGTGCCCGAGAGAGGAGTCGAACCTCCACGCCTTGCGGCACACGGTCCTAAGCCGTGCGTGTCTGCCATTCCACCACTCGGGCTAGATTTCCTCTATCGTAGCACTCTGCTTGGGTTTTCTGTGGCGGTGATCGCGACCATTGCTCGGTCACGGGCCGCATGTCTCAGGGCGATCTTGCTGATGTCTGGGATCGCCGTTTACCAGTCCGTTAATGTCCTTCCTATTTTGACTTCCCTCCATAACGGGGCTAGGGTAAGCAGCCGCAACTTCGCCGCTTCGACTTGTTCACAGGAAGTGTTCCGATGAAAACGCATTTCTCCGAACAACCGGTCGCAGTCCATCCGCGCGAGAACATTGCGCAAAATTCAAGCAATTCTTTTCGCAGCCGGCGCAGCTTCATCAGCAGCGCCGCCTGCGCCGCAGGCGCCATTGGACTGTCGCCGTTGCTGGGTTCCAGCGAGACAAAGGCCGAGGCGGCGACCGCATTCGGCCGGACACGGGCAGTTGAAGCGTTTGAGATCAGGCGAAATGCCGCTCTTGCCGAGTTCAACGCTCCAGCGGCCTTGCACACCAATAATGGCGACGAACAGCGATACAGCAACAAGATTGGCAACTACTCAAAGGGCCTTCCACACAATAGCCTTGGGGAGGTTGAATTAGCCCCCTACAACGGGTACCTGAATGCGATTCGAAGCGGTCAGCCTTCGGACTTCGAGAACATTACTCTGGGTGGCATTACCCGGCTCACTAACCCACAGGCCGGCGTGGCGTTTGGTCTGGAGGGCGCTGATTCCGGAAACTTATCCGAGCCGCCATCCCCCGCGGTTGCCAGCCAGGAGCGTGCGGACGAAGCGGTGGAGAACTACTGGATGGCGCTCTTGCGCGACGTGCCGTTCACCGACTATCCCACCGATCCCATGGTTAGCCATGCGTGCTCTGAACTGAGCAACCTTTCGGCATTCACAGGGCCTCGCATTAATGGTCAGGTCACGACACAAACCCTGTTTCGAGGTTTCACGGCGGGTGATGTAATTGGCCCGTATATCTCCCAATTCCTGCTGCAACAGGTTTCTTTCGGAGCCCTTCCGCTTCGTCAGCAGTACGCCACCTATCAGCCCAGTATGGACTATATGACTGATTTTCCATCCTGGCTTGCCGTACAGAACGGACGGGGGCCATTTGCACTGAACGCGATCGACCAGCAGTTGCGTTACTTGCGCAATGGCCGCGATGTTAGCGCCTGGGTCCACGTGGATCTCTTGTACCAGGCTTATTTCATGGCCATGCTGTGGTTACTCAGGAATGCGGGTTTCAACACTGGCAATCCCTACAACAGCTCACGTACCCAGGTCGGTTTTGGCACGTTCGGATCTCCACATATCAGTGCACTCATGACAGAGGTCTCCGAATACGCCCTGCGGGCGCAGTGGTTCCAGAAGTGGTGGGTGCATCGCGCCCTACGGCCAGAAGCTTATGGCGGTCTTGTGCATAACATGAAAGCCGGCACGGCGCAGTATCCATTGCACGCGGATGTTCTGAATTCGCAAGCGGTAGCCGCGGTGTTTGTGAAGAATCGTGGCAGCTACCTTCTTCCCATGGCTTTTCCGGAAGGCTCGCCAACGCACCCCAGCTACGGTTCCGGACACGCTACAGTCGCCGGCGCCTGCGTAACCGCGTTGAAAGCATTCTTCAACACGGATAATGTGGTTTTTCCCGACCCGGTGGTTCCTACTGCAGATGGTCTCGCGCTGGAGTCCTACACAGGCGCGGATGCAGCGCAGATCACACTCACCGGCGAATTGAATAAGCTCGCCAGCAACATTGCTCAGGGGCGAAACATCGCCGGAGTACATTGGCGTTCGGATGCGACCCAGTCCATGCTGTTAGGGGAAGCCGTGGCCATCAGTATCCTGCGGGATCAAAAACGCTGCTACAACGAGTCTTTCGGCGGCTTCGCATTTACAAAATTCGACGGGACTGGAATCACTGTCTAGGAAACCGTTCCCCGGCCCCCTCAGAAGACGCGGCTAACAAGCGTACCCATGGGGTTCGAGTCCTCCTTTCGCACCATCCAGTACAAAACCTAATGGCATGATTCGTGTCTTTTTGTCGCGTAGTGGGATTTAGGAATACAGCAACCCTATTTTTTCTTTGACAATTCCGCGCTGACGAGTATTGTGGTGCCAGTCAGCCGAACTCGCCACTTCCCCCCCTTGATAGCAGTCCGACTGAATCGGCCTCGGTTCCCAGGTGTCATTTAACCCTGCACCACAAAATCTTTCCTCTCCCAGGAGGAACCTAAAATGCGCAACGCCATTCGTTTATTCTTGACGAGTTTCCGGGCGGGAGCAGCAGCAGTGGCGCTGGTGGTTCTCGCTTCCACAAGCTACGCCCAGACCATCACCACAATCGATCCGCCTAATTCAACTTTCACGATAGCTCAAGCCATCAATCCGGTAGGTCAGATCGTGGGGTATTATCTCGACGGGAGCGGCATCCATGGCTTTCTGCGGCAGCCGAGCGGCGCGATCACCTCGTTCAATGTCAGTCGTGACGGTTTTCAGCTAGGCACCTTCGCCACAGCCATCAACCCCGCAGGTCAGATCACGGGATATTACGATACTCTGTTCTTCACTACCCACTCCTTCCTGCGTCAGCCCGATGGCACAATTACCCTGTTCTTCGTTAATTCAGATTCAACGGCTTCCACGGCCCTGGGCTCGGCACCCCTGAGTTTCTTCACTGGGGATGGCGACGCACCCGTCGGCATTAATCAGGCAGGCCAGATCGCAGGGGTATGGGGCAACGCCCGCTACCGCAGCTTCCTGCGGCAGCGGGACGGCACGGTCACCACCTTCGGCGTGATACCTGAGATGGGCATCGAGAGTACGCAAGCTCAGGCCATCAACTCGACAGGCCAGATCACGGGGTCATACAACGCTGGCAACGCTTCCGTCGGTTTTCTGCGGCAGCCGAACGGCACCATCATCACGTTCAATCCGCCTGGCTCAAGTGGCACGATAGCTACGGCCATCAACTCGACAGGCCAGATCACTGGGTCGTACTACGATGGGAGCGTTAGCCACGGCTTTCTGCGCCAGCCCGGTGGCTCCATCATCACCTTTGATCCGGCTGGTTCAAGTAATACGCAAGCCAAAGGCATCAACTCGACATGCCAAATCGCGGGGTATTACCTTGGTGCGGACAGTACTTACCACGGCTTTCTACGGCAGCCCGATGGCTCCATCACCACCTTCGACGCCCCGGGTGCGGGTACAGGCAGTAACCAAGGCACCTTTGCGCAGGCCATAAACCCAGCAGGGAAGATCACGGGGTATTACATCGCTGCGGACAACACTTACCACGGCTTTGTTCGCAGTCAATGACAACCAGAGCCGCCATTTATTTTTCCCCCGGAGGGTTCTAGCCCCTCTATTGTGCCACTGCGCTTGTGGCTTCACACTCCTCTTTCCCTCCCTTCTCACTCCCGCTAAACTGATTGCCTTATGGCAATCCCGACACAGCCCAACATCAAGCTCGTTAACACAAACGATTATCGCGAGAGCTATTCGAACAGCGTGCAGGTGCGCGTGAATGTCTGGGATTTTTTCCTGGTCTTCGGCACCCTGCAGCAGCAGAGCGAGACGCAAGTCGAGGTGCGCAATTTTCAGGGAATTTATCTCAGCCCACAGCAGGCCAAGGCGCTCATGGCGATTCTGCAGCAGAATATCGCTGGCTATGAAAGCACGTTTGGGGAGATCAAGCTCGACCCGCGCATGATGGGACAAGGCCAGGTGCAGTAGGGGTGTTGTGAAGTTGTCGCCACGAAGATTCGGGATTCATCTCGCATTGAGTTCGTCGAACGCATTGCAAATTGAAAACTGCTCGCCAATCGCTCGGAATCCACCCTGCTCTGGTTTTTGTCCTTATTTTCGCGGCAATTTTTGCGCTGCACGCGCCACTGCTGCGTTTGCCTTATTTCTGGGATGAAGCCGGTTACTACATTCCCGCCGCTCGCGATCTGCTGCTCACCGGATCGCTGATTCCGCGCTCGACACCCTCGAACGCGCATCCTCCGCTGGTGATGGTTTATCTGGCGATATGGTGGAAGCTCGCCGGCTACACGCCTCTGGTCACTCGCACCGCCATGCTGTTGATCGCAGCATTTTCGCTTTTCGGCGTGTTCCGCCTGGCACACCGGGTTGCCAACGAGGAAGTCGCGCTCGCCTCGGTGCTCTGTACCGCACTTTACCCCGTCTTCTTCGCACAAAGTTCTTTAGCTCATGTGGACCTCGCCGCGGCGGGCCTGATTTTTTGGGGACTCCATGCATATGTGGACGGCCATCGCGGAGCAACTGCGTTTTGGTTTTCCTGCGCAGTTCTGGCCAAGGAGACGGCAATTCTGGCGCCTCTTGCGCTGTTTGCCTGGGAATGTTGCGGGAGCACTCTTCGACTTCGTTTGGCCGAGTCCTCCGAGAGACCGCGGGGCGGGCGCGCTAAAGACAAGTTTCTGCTTCTTGTTCCGCTTATCCCACTCGCGGCGTGGTATGCATTTCACTATTTCCGCACGGGATACGTCTTCGGCAATCCGGAATTTTTCCGCTACAACGTGCAAGCCACGCTGCATCCCTTGCGAGTCCTACTGGCTTTGCTGATACGCCTCTGGCAGTCGTTCGGATATCTCGGCCTTTCCCTGCTCACGCTGGGAGCACTGTTCGCAATGTGGCGTCCGCCACTGAAGGAGAACGGAGTCGAGCGGCCGAGGATCAGCCTGGAAGTGCAGTATGCGTTTCTCGCCGTAATCGCCCTTTATGTGGTGGC
>Ga0209577_10001910_pt1 | contig 20346 bp, 17 predicted proteins | sample GraSoiAngelo_109_FD_185874 | JGI IMG/M metagenome (GOLD analysis project Ga0209577, IMG submission 185874) | Grasslands soil microbial communities from the Angelo Coastal Reserve, California, USA - 14_0903_12_20cm (SPAdes) (version 2) | ecosystem: Environmental > Terrestrial > Soil > Grasslands...
TCGAGCCGCCGGGCCAGCTCCTCCAGCCGCTCGCGCCGGCGCGCCACCACTACCAGGTCGTACCGCTCGCGAGCGAGACGCTCCGCGTAGGCCTGGCCGATGCCCGACGAGGCGCCCGTCACCAGCGCACTGAGTTCCATCACTCCCTCCTCAAACAGGGCCGGTCAGGGGATAGTGAAACTGCGGCTTGAGCAGCCAGGCCAGGATGAGCCCGCTGACGAAGCCGCCCACGTGAGCGAAGAAGGCGACTCCGCCGCCGCCCTCGGGGACGCCCAGCGAGAGGTAGGCGTTGAGCGCCTGGAGCGCGATCCAGTAGCCGATGAAGACCATCGCGGAGAGGCGGACCAGGAAGAACGGCACGATGAAGGTCAGCACTCGCGCCCTGGGGTAGAAGAGGACGTAGGCGGCGAGGACGCCGGAGATGGCGCCGCTGGCGCCCAGCGTGGGCACCTGTGAGCTGGGGTCGGCCGCGACCTGGAGCAGGCTGCCGGCGACGCCCGCCACCAGGTAGAGCAGGATGTATTTCAGCTCTCCCAGCCGGTCCTCCACGTTGTTGCCGAAGATCCAGAGGAAGAGCATGTTGCCCCCCACATGGAGCAGGCTGGCGTGCAGGAAGAGCGAGGAGAGCAGGGTTCCGAGATGGCGGCCGGCGGCGATGTCGGCGGGAATCAGGGCGTAGCGGCGGACGATCGCCGCGTCCATCACCGGGCTCTGAGCCACGTAGAAATAGATCGCCAGGTTGAGGATGATCAGCCCATAGGTCAGCAGCGCCGGCCGCCGGGTCGGGTTCTCGTCCTTGAGCGGGATCACGTGGCGCGGGGAACGGCGTGGGAGAGGAGGCCGGCATCCGCCAGCAGCCTGCGTATCTCGTCTCGCTCCTCGGCCGCGGCGGGACGCAGCGGCGCCCGCGGCAGCCCGTGCTCGAAACTCAGCTCCGCCAGGCCGGCCTTGAGGCGGGCGATCGCGCTGGCCCCGCTGAGCCACGCGGCCAGCGGTTTCAAGGCCGCCTGCAGGCGGCGGGCCGTGGACTCGTCGCCGCCTGAGGCCGCCCGGCGGATCGCGGCGCAGCCCGCGCCGGCGAGGTTGGCCAGGGCCGGTATCGCGCCGTCGGCGCCCAGCGCCATGGCCTCCGCCAGCTGCGCGCCCACGCCGGGAAGGAGGACCAGGTCGGGGCGGCCCCGCCTGACCCGAGCCAGCTTGGCCAGGTTGCCCGAGGAGTCCTTGACGCCCGCGATCCTGGAATGGGCGGGAAGCCCCAGGAACCACTCGGCCGGAAGGTCGACGCCGGTGAGCTGGGGCACGTTGTAGACCAGGATCGGAATCGGACTCTCGCCGGCGACGGCCGTGTAGTGAGCGTGAAAGTCGGCGGCGACGAGGTCGCGGCGGTAAAGGCTCGGCGTGATGACCAGGGCGCATTCGGCGCCCGCGGCCGCGGCGGCCTGAGTCCGCTCGATCGTCTGCCGGGTCGACTCGGCGCCGGTGCCGGCGAGCAGGCGCAGCGGCGGCGGCAGGGCCAGGCGTAATGCCTGGATCCATTCGATCCGCTCCCGGTCGGAGAGCGCGGCCGCCTCGCCGTTGGAGCCCAGCGCCACCACGCCGTCTATCCCCGCGTCACGGAGATGCTCGAGGAAGGGTCTCACGGGCGCGCCCAGGGTCCCGCCGGCTTCGAAGGGAGTGGCGATGGGCGGGAAGACGCCCCGCAGCCAGGCCGGTCCCATGCCGCCAGTGTAGTGGGCGTGTGATTCGTGGCGGAACCGCGACCCCGGCGTTACGGAGGCCCGGCCAAGCCAGCGAAGACCGTAAGGGATGGTTGCTACTCTCGCCCCGCAGTGGGCATGGCTGGCGCGCGCCGATTCAGCCGCCGCGCCTTCCTCGACCGCGGGCTTCGGACCGCGCTCGCGGTCACCGGTGGGCTCGAGGCGGCGTCGCTGCTGGCCGCCTGCGGCGCGCCTGGCGCCGCGGCCTCACCGACCGCGCCGCCGGGGGCGACTGTGATCCGGGCGCTCCTCTTCGACCAGGTCGGCTACGATCCGGCCCTCTTACAGGCGCTGGCCGCGCAATTCCGCTCGCGTCACCAGGGCAGCGTCTTCGTCAGCGTCGAGACCGCGCACTACCGCGACCTCTACGAAAGCGTCCTCGCCGCCAGCCTGAGCAGGCCCGCTCCCTACGACGTGGTCGCCGTCGACCAGGTCTGGGTCCCGGAGCTGGCCGCCGCCCACCAGCTGCTGCCCATCAGCCCACATCTCGACGACGCAGCCCGCGCCGACCTGGCGCCGACCCTGCTGGACGCCTTCTCCTACGGCGGCACGCCCTTCGCCATGCCGCAGGTGCTCAACGTACAGAGCCTTTACTACAACAGCAGCCACCTTCGGGCCGCGGGCTTTGCCGGCCCGCCCCGGACACTCGAGGAATGGCACTCGCAGATGACGGCGCTCAAGGCTCACGAGATCCCCTACACCGATTCCTGGGCGGAGGGCGAGGGACTGGTCTCCGATTTCGTGCGATTCGCCGCCCAGTTCGGAGGCGATCTCTTCGACGGCGAGGGGCGTCCCCGACTCGACACCCAGCCCGTGCAGCGGGCCGCCTCCTTCATGCGCCAGCTGATCGACGAGCAGCTGGTCCGGCCCGACGTGGCGGCCACCAACGAGCCTGATGCGATGCGCTCCTTCGTCACCGGTCAGGTCAGCTACACCACCAACTGGAACTTCGTCTTCGGCGCGATGAGAGACCCCGCTTACTCCCGGATCATCGGCCAGGGCTCGGTGGCGCCGATCCCGGCCAGCGCCGCCGCGGGACGCCAGGCGGCTTCCGTCAGCGGATTCCTGGGGCTGTCGGTGCTGGCCAACACGAAGTCGCCGGAGCTGGCCTTCGAGTGGCTCCGTTACCTGGTCAGCCCCGAGGTCCAGGCACAGCAGCTGACCCAGCTCCCGATCTGGACCTCGCTCCAGAACTCGGCCGCGTTCCAGAAGGCCAACCCGGCCATGAGCGTCTTCCTCACCAACCTGGCCAACGCCCGGCCCCGGCCGCAGCTGACCCACTACGTGGAGGCGTCGGCGGTGCTCCAGCATCACCTGCACGACCTGGTCATCGGGGCGACGCAGCCTGGCCAGGCGCTGCACGACGCCCAGACCGAGCTGCTCGCGCTCTGGGCCCGCTGGCACAGCTGACCGGACCGGGCGTCCCCGCGTCGCGGCGGCGTGTAACGTGATGGCGTGCCGTCGACTGTCACCGGCTACCGGCTGCTCCTGATCTACGGCCTGCTCGCGCTGAGCGCCTTCCTGCTGGCCTTCACCGCCATCACCATCCTCGGCCGGCGGCAGTGGTCGGGGCTGGGGGTGATGGAGTCGCTGCTGGCCCGGCTCTGCGGCGCGGCGCTGCTGGGCGCCATCGCCGTGGGGAGCCTCTCGGGTGTGGTGACCACCCTCATCTTCCCCCTCGCCGGGGCCTTCGATCCCGGCACCGAGCCGGCCCGGGTGCAGGGAGCCCGCCTGCAGACGGAGCTGGCCCTGCTGGTCGCCCTGGGCCTGACCGTGGCGGCGGTGGTCCGCCTCGAGTCGTCGCTGCGCCCGGGTGTGGGACCTGTCCGGTCGGAGGGCGAGGACTGGGAGGTGGACGAGCCCGAGGTGGTGCGCCGCCGGACACCCTGAGGTCAGGGAGTCGACGCCGGCGACGGAGTGATCACGACCTGCGAGGCGGGGATGGCGAGGCTGTCCAGGTTCCATTTGCGCAGGATCTCGCGGTAGGTCCCGTCCGCCTCCAGGGCGAGCATCGCCTGCTGGATCGCGTTGAGGACGTCATGGTTGCGCGGGTCTACCGCGATTCCCTCGGTGCCGAGGCGCAGGGCCGGCCCCGCCACCTCCAGCGAATCGGGGTTGCCGTTGACGAAGGTCACGGCCACCGGTGAGTCGTCGAGCACGGCGTCCAGGCTGCCGTCGCGCAGGGCCTGCACCGCGACCGTGTCGGTGGCGAAGGTCCTGATGTCGATGTGCCGCTGGGCGCAGTCGCCGCCATTCTCGCTGGTCAGGGTGTCCTGGGCGCTGGTGGTGACCTGGACGCCGACCCGCTTGCCGCAGAGGTCGGCCGGCCTCTGGATGGCGCTGGGGTTGCCCCTGCGGACCAGGATCGACTCGCCGGCCTGGAAGTAGCCGACAAACGCCACCGAGCGCTGGAGGTCGGGGGTGATGGTCATGCCCGAGATCGCCGCATCCCCCTTGTGGGCGAGAAGGGCGGTGACGATGCCGGCGTAGTCGGTCGAGACGATGGTGGCTGACAGCCCCATCCGGCTGGCGATCGCACCGGCGATGTCGACGTCGAAGCCGACCGCCTGGTTGGTCGCGGGATCGAGCGACTCCTGGGGCGGATTGATGGTGTCGGAGAGGAAGGTCAGGCTGCCCGCGCTGACCAGGGCTCGAGGCGCCTTGACCAGGGCCGCCGTCGGGGAAGGGCTCGCCGAGGGGCTGCGCGAGGAGGCGGGCGTGGCCGACCCGGTGGCGGTCGGGCTGCAGGCTGCCAGCGTGAGCGTCAGCGCGCAAAGCAGCGATGCCCGCCCGGGGAAAGGCGCCACGATCGCGTGTCATTCTACGGCTAACATGGGGACGCCTTGGCCACCATCCTCGACGGCTCCACGCTGAGCCCCGCCGACGTCGTGGCCGTGGCCCGCGAGGGGGCGCCGGTCGCGATCTCGAAGGCGGCTGGGGCCCGCCTGCGCCGGGCCCGCGAGGTGGTCGACCGCCTGGTGCGGGAGGAGAAGGTCGTGTACGGCCTGACGACCGGGGTCGGCGACCTGCGAACGACGCGCATCCCGCCGGCGCAGGTGCGGACGCTGCAGCACAACCTGCTGCGCAGCCATGCCGTGGGCGTGGGGCCGGCGCTGCCCCGCGAGGTGGTACGCGCCGGGCTGCTGGTGCGGGTCAACCAGTTCTGCCAGGGCTCCTCAGGCGTGCGTCCGGAGGTGGCGGAGCGGATCGTCGATCTGCTCAATCGCGACCTGACCCCCTGGGTGCCCGAGGTGGGCTCACTGGGGGCCAGCGGCGACCTGGCGCAGTCCGCCCACGCCGGGCTGGTCCTGATCGGCGAAGGGCACGTGCTCCAGGACGGCAGCCGCCAGGATGCAGCCGCCGCCCTGCGCGCCGCCCGCCTGCCGGCGCTCGTCCTGGAGGCCAAGGACGCTCTCTCCATCCTGAACGGGACCCACTTCATGGCCGGCGCGGCCGCCCTGCTCCTCAGCGACGCCGACCGCCTGGTGCTGACCGCCGACACGGTGGCGGCGCTCAGCCTGGAGGCGCTGCGCGGATCGCGAACCGCCTTCGACCCGCGCATCCACGCGGCCCGTCCGCATCCCGGGCAGCAGGCGTCGGCGGCCCGCATCTTCGCGCTTACCGAGGAGAGCGGGATCGTCGAGTCGCACGTCCTCTGCGACCGGGTGCAGGACGCCTACTCGCTGCGCTGCGCGGCCCAGGTCCACGGCGCGGTGGCAGACGCCCTCGGCCATCTCCGCCGCCAGCTCGAGGTCGAGCTCAACGCCGGGACGGACAACCCGATGGTCTTCCCGGACGACGCGGCGGTTCTCTCCGGCGGCAACTTCCACGGCGAGCCCCTGGCACTGGCTCTGGACTTCGCGGGGATCGCGCTCAGCGAGCTCGGCAGTATTTCCGAGCGGCGCCTCTTCCGGCTGCTGACCGCGCACCTCTCCGACCTGCCGCCTTTCCTCAGCCGGCGTTCCGGCGTCAACACGGGCTACATGCTGCTCCAGTACACGGCGGCCGCGCTGGCCACGGACAACGCCCTGCTGGCCACGCCAGCCAGTGTCCATTCCCTCCCGACCTCGGCCGACCAGGAGGACCACGTGAGCATGGGATGGCATTCCGCCCTGCGGGCGGGCAAGGTGGCGGACAACGTCGAAGCCATCCTGGCGCTGGAGGCGCTGGCGGCGGCGCAGGGCATCGACCTGCTGGCGCCGCTGCGTCCCGGGCCGCAAACCGCGAAGGCGCACGCCCTGATCCGGGCCCGGGTGCCGACGCTGGAGGACGACCGAGCCTTCGGCCCGGAGATCGAGGCGGTCAGGGCCCTGGTCCACGAGGGTGAGCTGGCAGGGATTGCCGCCCGGGCCCTGGAGGTGGCGCGGCCCTGAGCGCGCCGGTGATCCGCGCCGCGCGCGGCGCGCAGCTCAGCTGCCGGGGCTGGCAGCAGGAGGCGGCGCTGCGCATGCTCTGCAACAACCTCGATCCCGAGGTCGCCGAGCGGCCCCAGGACCTGGTGGTCTACGGCGGGACGGGAAAGGCGGCCCGCGACTGGCCCGCGTTCCACGCCATCGTGGCGGCGCTGCGGCGGCTCGCTGACGACGAGACCCTGCTGGTCCAGTCCGGGAAGCCGGTGGGCGTCTTTTCGACCCACGAATACGCGCCCCGGGTGCTGATCGCCAACAGCCTGCTGGTCCCCCGGTGGGCGACCTGGGACGACTTCCGGGAGCTGGAGCGGCTGGGCCTGATCATGTACGGGCAGATGACGGCCGGCAGCTGGATCTACATCGGGAGCCAGGGCATCCTGCAGGGCACCTTCGAGACCTTCAACGCGGTCGCCGCCAGCCGTTTCGACGGCAGCCTGGGAGGCCGGGTGGTGCTGACCAGCGGGCTGGGCGGGATGGGAGGTGCGCAGCCACTCGCCATCACCATGAACGGGGGCGTCGCCCTCTGCGTCGAGGTCGACGCCACGCGGGTCGAGCGGCGGCTGCGCTCGGGGTACCTGGATCGGGCCAGCCACTCCCTGGACGAGGCGCTGCGCTGGGCCGAGGAGGCCCGCTCACGGGGCCAGGCGCTCTCCATTGGAGTCAGCGGGAACGCCGCCGAGGTCTACCCTGAGCTGGTCCGGCGCGGCTTCCAGCCGGACGTGGTCACCGACCAGACGTCGGCCCACGATCCGCTGCGCGGCTACATCCCGAGCCCGCTCTCAGCCGCCGAGGCCGAGGACCTCCGCCAGCGGGATCCGGAGGAATACCTGGAGATGGTCAAGCATTCACTCCGGGCGCACGTCGGCGCCATGCTCGAGTTCCGCCGGCGGGGCGCCGAGGTCTTCGATTACGGCAACAACCTGCGAGGCGAGGCCAGGGCGGCGGGCGTCGACCACGCTTTCGAGATCCCGGGCTTCGTGCCCGCCTACATCCGTCCTCTCTTCTGCGAGGGCAAGGGTCCCTTCCGATGGGTGGCGCTCTCGGGCGAGGCGGACGACATCTATCGCACCGATGCCGCCGTCCGCGAGGTCCTCCCCGACAACGAGCCGGTGGCCCGCTGGCTGCGCCTGGCGCGAGATCGAGTCCAGTTCCAGGGACTCCCGGCCCGCATCTGCTGGCTGGGCTACGGCGAGCGTGCCGAGGTCGGGCTGCGCTTCAACGCCATGGTCAAGGCCGGGACCCTGCGGGCTCCGATCGTGATCGGGCGCGACCACCTCGACGCCGGCTCGGTCGCCTCACCCTACCGCGAGACCGAGCGGATGAAGGACGGGAGCGACGCGATCGCCGACTGGCCCATCCTCAACGCGCTGCTCAACACCGCCGCGGGTGCGAGCTGGGTCTCGGTACACCATGGCGGCGGAGTCGGGATGGGGAACTCGATCCACGCCGGCATGGTGGTGGTGGCGGACGGCACCAGGGGAATGGCCGACCGCCTGGAGCGGGTGCTGACTACCGACCCGGGCACGGGCGTCATCCGCCACGCCGACGCCGGCTACGAGTCGGCCGTGGCCTTCGCCCGGAGCCACGGGATCGACCGGGCCCAAACAGACTCCGGATCGGCGCCCGCCGAGTGAGCCACCTGGTCGAGTGCGTCCCCAACTTCTCCGAGGGGCGCCGGATGGAGGTCGTCGACGCGATCGCGGACGCGATCCGCAGCCAGGGCGGGCGTGTGGTCGACGTCCAGGCGGACCCCGCGCACAACCGGTCCGTCGTCACCTTCGTCGCCGAGCCCGAGGCCGCGGTCGACGCGGTGATGGCCGGAGCCAGAGTCGCCTGCGAGCGCATCGACCTGCGCCGCCACCAGGGCGAGCATCCTCGCATGGGGGCGATCGACGTGGTGCCGTTCGTGCCCTTCGCCGACCTGCCGATGGGAGTATGCGTCGACCTGGCCCACCGCTTCGGGGCACGGCTCTTGGGGGAGCTGGGAATCCCCGTCTACTACTACGGCGAGGCCGCGCGCAACCCCGAGCGGCGGGAGCTGGAACGGGTGCGCCGGGGCGGCTTCGAGGACCTGCGGGAGCACATCCTGGAGCCCGAGCGGCAGCCCGACGAGGGCCCGGCGGTGCTGCATCCCAGCGCCGGCGCGACAGCGGTGGGCGCGCGCATTCCTCTGATCGCCTACAACGTCAACCTGCGAACCACGGACATCGGCGTCGCCAAGGAGATCGCGCGCAAGGTCCGCGCCTCGTCCGGAGGGATGCCCAACGTCAAAGCGCTAGGCTTCGACCTCCAGGACCGCGGCCTGGTCCAGGTGTCGATGAACCTCACCGACTACCGGGTGACCAACATCTGGAAGGTCTTCGACGCCATCCGCAGAGAGGCCGAGCGGCGCGGGGTCGAGGTCGCGGAGTCCGAGATCGTGGGCACCATTCCGCTGGACGCCGCGGTCAGGACGGTCGCCGACGCCGTCCTGGAGCCACGCCTGCGCATGGACCAGATCCTGGAGAAGCGGGTCTGGGCGGCCGAATGAGCGGCCCGGTGTCCGAGACGCCGGTGGGCGAGTACCTGCGGGCGCTCGCCAGCACGGCGGCGGTCCCGGGCGGAGGCAGCGCCGCGGCGCTGGCCGGCGCCATGGGTTGCGCCCTGGTCAGCATGGTCGCCAAGCTCAGCGCCAAGCGGGCCGCGGACGCAGCCGCTGCGCAGACGCTGGAGCGGCTGGTGCCGGAGGCGGACCGCCTGATGGAGCGCCTGCTCCAGCTGAGCCAGGAAGACGTCGATGCTTACCGCGAGGTGGTCGCGACCCGCCGCCAGCGGCCCGGGGACCGCGAGGCGCTGGCCCGGGTCTCGCGGGCCGCGGCCGAGGTCCCGCTCCAGGCGGCCCGGGCCGCCGCCCGGGCGGCCGAGCTGCAGCGGCAGCTGAAGCCGCTGGCCTGGTCCATGACCGCCTCCGACGCCGAGGCCGCCGGACTCCTGCTCGACACCGGCCTGCGGGCGGCGCTGGCCAACGTGGCTATCAACCTGCCGGAGCTGGAGGGCGAGGCCAGGCTGCGGATCGAGGCCGACTACGAGACGTTGCGCAAGGCCGTGGGGGGCGCCGCCCCGCTAGTCTGAAACCATGCGCGCGGCGGTGATCGAGGGATACGGCGAGGCTCCGGTGCTCCGCGAGGTGCCGGACCCGGAGCCGGCCGAGGGCCTGATCCTGGTCGAGGTCCGGGCGGCGGGCCTGAACCCGGTCGACCTGCGGATCGCGAGCGGGCGCTTCTACGCCGGCTCGCCGCCCGTTCCCTACGTACCCGGCAGTGAGGGCGTGGGCCGGGTGCTGGCGGGCGGCCGCCTCGAGCCCGGCAGCCGGGTCTACTTCGAGGCCCGGCCGGGCCAGGGATCGTTCGCCCAGAAGTCCGCGGCGCAGGACTCCGCCGCGATCGAGCTGCCGCCCGGCGTCGACGACGGAACCGCGGTCGCCCTCGGCGTCTCAGGCCTGGCGGCCTGGCTCGGGCTGGAGCGAGGGGGACTGAAGGCGGGCGAGACGGTGCTGGTGCTGGGGGCGAGCGGGGTCCTGGGCATGATCGCGGTCCAGGCCGCCAGGATCATGGGAGCGAAGCGCGTGGTGGCGGCGGGCCGCGACCGCGATCGGCTGGAGCGGGCCCGCGAGCGCGGCGCCGACGCGATCGTGGAGCTGGGCCCCGGAAAGGAGCTGGCCGAGGCCTTCCGCAAGGCGTCCGGCGGCGGCGTCGACGTGGTCATCGATCCGGTCTGGGGAGAGCCCGCGGCGGCGGCGGTGGAGGCCCTGAACCGGTTCGGTCGCCTGGTTCAGATCGGCCAGTCGGCCGGGGCCGAGGCAACCCTCACGTCGAGCTCGATTCGCGGCCGCTCGCTGGCCATCCTCGGTTACACGACCTACGCCGTTCCCCAGGAGCAGAAGGCTGCCGCCTACCGCCGGCTGGTCCAGGAGGCGGCCGCCGGACGGATCACGGTCGAGTCGGAGGCGGTGCCCCTGGAGAAGGTCCAGGACGCCTGGAGCCGGCAGCCGCGATCGCCGCACCGCAAGCTCGTCCTGGTCCCCTGATGATCCCGCCGTTTCCCTCCTACCAGAGCCGGACGGTGTCCATCGACGGCGTCAGCGTCCACTTTCTCTGCGGCGGGCATGGAACGCCGCTCGTCCTGGTGCACGGCCTGGGAAGCTCGGCGGGAGTCGAGTTCTACTACAACCTCGAGGCGCTGGCCGCGGTGCATTGCGTCTACGCGGTCGACCTGCCGGGATTCGGCAGATCGGACAAGCCGTCGATCGACTACACGATCGAGTTCTTCGTGCGCGTCCTGCGCGATTTCCTGGACGCTCAGGGGCTCGACAAGGTGGCCCTGATGGGCGTCTCCCTGGGGGGACGGATCGCCGTCGGTTTCGCCCTCCAGTTCCCCCAGCGCGTCGCCAGGCTGATCCTGGTCGACGCCCTCGGCGTCGGCGTGCCCCGCCGGGTGCTGGCCTACTCGTTCCTGCTCGCCCGTGGGATCGGCGAGCTGGCTCTGAGCGGAACGGCCCGGGCGCTGCGCCGGATGAATCCGCGCCTGATCCGCCGCTTGTGGGGCTGGTACCTCTCGCGGCCGGGGTCGATCGAGCAGATCCTGAGCGACGATCGCATCGCCAACCATCGCGAGATGCTCGAGATGCCGGCTTACCGGGCCGCCTACCTGTCCGCGCTGCGCTCGGTGGCCGGGATGCGGCGGGTAAGGGACGGGGTGCTGGTCGAAGACCGGCTGGGCGACCTCTCCATGCCCACGCTCCTGGTCTGGGGCCGGCACGACCACATCTTCCCGCCCAGCCACGCGGAGGAGGCCGCCCGCCGGATCCCGGATGCCGGCTTCGAGATCTTCGAGGACAGCGGCCACACGCCCCAGATGGAAGAGCCCGAGCGCTTCAACCAGCTGGTCCTCGGCTTCCTGTCGCGCTCCTCAGCCGGAGGATGAGCGAGCTGCGGGTGTACGACACGGCCCGGCGCGGTCTGATGCCGTTGCCGACCTCGAGGACGTCGAGCAGTCCGACCCTCAAGCTCTACGTCTGCGGCATCACTCCCTACGATTCGGGCCACATCGGACACGCGTTCACCTACTGCGCCTTCGACGTGCTCGTTCGGTGGGTCGAGGCATCCGGGGTTCGAGTCCGCTACGTGCAGAACGTGACCGACGTGGACGACCCGCTCTTCGTCCGCGCCCGGCGCGATCGCGTCCGCTGGCGTGATCTCGCGCGTCGCCAGACGGCAGGGTTCAGGCGGGACATGTCGAGGTTGGGCTGGCGCCAGCCCGATGTCATGCCGCGCGCCTCGACGGAGATCCCGGTCATCCTGCGGGCGATCCGCCGGCTCGACAGACGGGGTTATTCGTACGCGACGGACGCCCTTTACTTCGAGGTCGAGAAGTACCCTCGGTTCGGCCAGCTTTCGAGGCTGAGCCATCCGGCGATGATGCGGGCGCTGCACCAGCGGGGACTGGCGGGGAAGGTGGCGCCGGACGCCAGACACAACCCACTCGACTTCCAGCTCTGGCGCAGCTCAGAGCCCGGCGAGCCCACCTGGCCCTCGCCCTACGGAGTGGGGCGGCCGGGTTGGCACATCCAGTGCTCCGCCATGGCCATGGAACACCTGGGCTACCCGATCGACGTGCACGGGGCGGGTCGGGACCTGGTCTTCCCTCACCACGAGTCGGAGCGGGCGCAGTCGGAGGCGCTGACCGGACGCGCGCCCTTCGCCCGAGCCTGGATGCACACCGGAATGGTCCGCTACCAGGGGGCCAAGATGTCCAAGTCGCTCGGCAACCTGGTCCTGGTCCGGCAGGCGTTGGAGAAGGCATCCCCGGCAGGCCTTCGCCTCTACCTGGCGTCCCATCGTTACCGGCACGATTGGGGCTTCAGCTGGGAAGGCCTGGCCGCCGCAGCCAGCCTGGCCGATGCGATCGGCGCGGCCGTCGGGGCCAGCCGGCGCCACCGCGATCCGGATGCCAGCCGAGGCGCGCCGGCGCTCGACCGCCACCTGTGGGCCGACTTCAAGGCGGCCATGGACGACGACCTGGACACTCCCCGTGCGATCCGGGTCCTACGCAGGGCGCTCCTCCAGCGCCGGCCGGCGGCCGTGCGCCGGATGGCCGGCATCCTCTGCGGCCGCGCGTCCTACCGTCGTTCGCCGGCGTCTCCGTAGACTAGGCCGCGTGAGCCGCTCGCCCAGCGCCGACGGCCGTCCTCTACTGCTGTTCAATTCGCTTGGCAGGCGGCTCGAGGAATTCACCCCTGTCCATCCACCTCAGGTCGGCGTCTACACCTGCGGCCCGACCGTCTACGCCTACCCTCACCTCGGCAACCTGCGCGCCTATGTCTTCGCCGACGGGCTTCGCCGGGCGCTGGAGTGGAAGGGCTACGAAGTGCGACAGATCGTGAACATCACCGACGTCGGCCACCTGACCTCGGACCAGGACGAGGGCGAGGACAAGATGCTGGTCGCGGCCCTGCGCGAAGGACGCAGCATGCGGGAGATCGCCCAGACCTACACCCAGGCCTTCATGGACGACGTCAGGCGCCTCGCCATCCTGCCGGCAACCGTCTATCCGCGCGCCAGCGACCACGTGCCGGAGATGATCGAGTTCGTCAAGGTCCTGGAGGCCAAGGGTTACACATACGGGCTCCCGACCGGCCTCTACTTCGATACCGGCCGGAGCCAGGACTATGGCCGCCTGGCTCTGCTCGACCGGGAGGGCGTCCGCGAGGGACGCATCGAGTCGGTCGAGGGCAAGCGCAACGCCGCGGACTTCGCGCTCTGGCGCAGCCGGGTCGGCGAGGCGCGCCGGGCCATGGAGTGGGACTCGCGCTGGGGGCCGGGCGCGCCCGGCTGGCACCTCGAGTGCTCGGTCATGAGCATGAAGTACCTGGGCAATCACTTCGACATCCATACCGGCGGCGTCGACCACCGCGAGGTTCACCACGTGAATGAGATCGCGCAGAGCGAGGCCTATCTCGGAGACGGCGAAGCCTGGGTGCGCTACTGGCTCCACAACGAGTTCCTGCTCTTCACCAGGGAGAAGATGTCCAAGTCAGCGGGCGGGACGATCCGGCTGGAGGACCTGATCGAGCGTGGCTACCATCCATCGGTGTTCCGTCACTTCACGCTGACCGCCCACTACCGAAGCAAGATGAACTTCTCGTTCGAAGCGCTCGACGCCGCCGAAGCCTCGCTGCGACGCCTGCTGCTGAGGGTCAGGGACCGGCGTCGGGAAGGCGACGGCTCCGGGCAGCGACCCGACTTCCACTCCACACTGGAGAGGCTGAAGTCGGAAGCGGGCCGGCGCTACCTGCTGGGCATGGACGAGGCGGTCTCGGCGGACCTCAACACTCCGCGGGCGCTGGCGCTGGTCGACGCCTTCACCCAGGACACGAGCCTCGACCGGCAGGAGGTGCGGGCGCTGCTCGAGGCGGCGGACACGATCCTGGGCCTGGGCTTGCTCGATACGCAGGTCGAGGACCTGAGCGCGAAGTCGGCGATCGAGGACTCGGCCGTCGCCGAGATCGAGCGCCTGGTCCAGGCGCGCAGCCGGGCGCGCGCGGCGGCGAGATGGGAGGAAGCCGACGCACTGCGGCGGCAGCTCAAGGAGCTGGGAGTCCAGGTGACGGACACCGCCGGGGGTACCGAGTGGTACCCGATCCGTCGCCAGCCACCGGCAGTGTGAGTTACGGTCCCGGCCCCGAGGCCCCGGCCAGCAGGGACTCGAAGTAGGCCAGGATGCGCGTCTCCATCGCCTCGCGGTCCCGCTCCGACCGCGGCATGTGGCGCTCGTTGGGATAGATGAGCAGGTCATAGGGCCGGTTGGCCTTGGTCAGGGCGTCCATCAGGCGCGCCGTGTGCCGGAAATGGACGTTCTCGTCGACCAGCCCGTGGATCAGGAGCAGCCTTCCCCGGAGCCGGTGGGCGTGGGTCAGGGCGGAGGCCTCGCGATAGCCGTCCGGGTTGTCCCGGGGCGTGCCCAGGTACTTCTCGGTGTAGGCCGTGTCGTAGCCGTCCCATGAGGTGACCGGCGCTCCGGCCACGCCGACCTGGAACAGGTCGGGCGCCTTGAGCATGGCCATCGCGGTCATGTAACCGCCGTAGCTCCAGCCGTAGATTCCGACCCGCGAGGCGTCGCCCAGGCCGAGGGAGGCCAGCCAGCGTACGCCCGCAGCCTGGTCTGTGACCTCGCGGTCGCCCAGGCGTCCGGCGATGGCGGCTTCGAAGCGCAGGCCCCGCCTGGCGGAGCCGCGGTTGTCGATCTTGATCACCAGGAAGCCTCTTTCAGCCAGCATCTGGGCCCGCATGTCGACCGTCAGGGCCCAGGTGTCCTGCACGGTCTGGGTCGCCGGGCCGCCGTAGACCGAGACCAGGATCGGCGGCAGCGTCCCGCCCTCGGGGCGGTAGAGGGCCGCATGCAGGGTGACGCCCTCTTGGCTTTCGAAGGAGCGGAATTCGGGCGGCCGGAGATCGTGATCCAGGCGCTCAGGTTCGTGCAGGACCGCGATCCGGCTGCCGTCGAGGCGCCGCACGACTACCGCGGACGGCCGGCGCACGCTGTCGAAGACCTCGACCAGGCTGGAGAAATCGGGAGCGAAGACCGCGTGATGCGTCCCGCCATCCGCGGTCAGGGCCACCGGCGCACCGCCGTCGAGCGGGACGCGGTACAGGTGCCGCTCCAGCGGGGAGCCGGAGGGGGCGGCGAAGGCGACCTGCCGGCTCAAGGCGTCGAGGCCGAGCAGGGCGTCCACCGGCCGGTCGTCCCAGGTCAGCCACCGCTGCAGCCGCCCGTCCGGCGCGTGGACCGAGAGGCGGCGGAAGCCGCCGCTCTCCGAGGACCAGGTGAACTCACCGGTCCGCGGGTCGAAGCGCAGGTCGTCGTGCAGGTTGATCCAGGGGTCGGCCTGCTCGCTGACCAGGGTCGACGTCCGGCCGGTTGTGGGATCGAAGGCGAGCAGCTCCAGCAGGCGCCAGTCGCGGCGCAGCCGCTGGATGAAGAGGCGCCCGTCGGGGTGCCAGTCGACGCGGGCCAGGTAGTGGTCCTCGGGGTCGCCCAGGTCGAGCCAGCGCACGCCACCCCCGGCTACCGGGGTCACGCCCAGCCGCCAGCGGACGTTGTCCGCCCCGGCGAAAGGATAGCGGTGCTCCTCGATCTCGATCCGGTCCTGCCCCTGGTGCACGATGGGATAGACCGGGACATGCCGCTCGTCCACCTGCTCGAAGGCCAGCCAGCGTGAGTCCCGCGAGACCCAGAACCCGGAGTAGCGGTCGAGCTCCTCCTGGGCGACGTACTCGGCGCTCCCGTTGCCGACTCCGGGCTGGGCGCCCGAGGTCAGCGCCCGCTCGCCGTCCTGATCCAGGACGCGGACCTCACCATCCCGAACGAAGAAGACCAGCCTGCCGTCGCGCGAGATCTGCGGCGTGATGGCGCCGCTCGTGAGGCGACGAAGACTTCCCGCTTCCCAGCGGTAGAGGTCGCCTTCGATGGGAACCAGCATCACCGGCGCCTCGGCGGCCCACCAGTACTCCGTGATGCCCACCTCGCGCCGGCGCAGCCGCTCGCGTCGCAGCCGCTCCTGGAGTGACAACTCCGCCTCCCGGCCGGTCTCCGCCGCGCGGATCAGCACCTCCGTCCGTCCTGTCTCGAGCTCGAACCGCCAGAGGTCGAATACCAGGTCTCCCCGCTCGCTGGCGAGGTAGGTGATCGCCTTGCCGTCGGGCGAGTAGGCGATCCGGGCCGGGATGCTCATCCCGGGGCGGGGGTAGCGCGCCACGATCGCGGGCGTGATGCGCGTCCCCAGCCGTTCAGCCATCCCGCCAGCCTAGCGAACGCAAGCTGGCGGCACGGATCAGGACGCTCAGGGTCCCACCCGGCCCAGGCGGGCGGCGTAGAAGGCCAGGAGGGAGCGGTAGAGGAGGCTGCCACCCCATCCTATAAGTAGGATGCCGGCCAGGGCGATGGCCGGGCCGTACAGGCGTTTGACCCGATAGCGGGCGAAGCTCCAGAAGCTCTGCCAGAAGGTCGAGGTGAGCAGGCCGTGCCGCTTGGAGCTGCCCAGGCCGGCCGCCAGCAAGGCCAGGCCCACCAGGATCAGAGCCATGCCCTGGATCAGGGCCGGAACGCCATATCTTGTGTCCCCAGGTTGTCCACAGGGCTACGGGTTGGGGTAAAATGCTTGACAGGCCACATCCTATCTCATAGGATTGTCAGCGCTTTCACCCTCTGAGCGGAGGTCCAGTTCATGCCCCGTCCCACCCAGAAGCAGTCGACCGACCGACCCGTCAGCGTGCCCGGCGCGGCCCCAAAGCGCAATCCGAAGGGCCTTCCCTGGAAGCGGTACTTCACGCGGCCCGGCGTCCCCGCCTTCGACGAGGTGCAGTGGGAGACGCGCTCGGCCACGATCGCCAACGAGAAGGGTGAGGTGGTCTTCGAGCAGCACGACGTCGAGGTCCCGACCGGCTGGTCGCAGGTGGCCACCAACGTCGTGGTCTCGAAGTATTTCCGGGGGGTGATCGGGACTCCCGAGCGCGAGCGCAGCGTCAAGCAGCTGATCGGGCGGGTGGCCCGGACCATCCACAGCTGGGGGGAGAAGCAGGGCTACTTCCAGACGGCCGAGGCGGGCGCGATCTTCCGCGAGGAGCTGACCCACCTCCTGGTACACCAGAAGGCCGCCTTCAACAGCCCGGTCTGGTTCAACGTCGGAATCGAGCCCCGCCCGCAGAGCTCGGCTTGCTTCATCAACAGCGTCGAGGACACGATGGAGTCGATCCTGACCCTGGCCCGGACCGAGGGGATGCTCTTCAAGTACGGATCGGGGACGGGGACCAACCTGTCCACCATCCGGTCCTCCAAGGAGCTGCTGGCCGGCGGGGGAACGGCCTCCGGCCCGGTCTCGTTCATGAAGGGCTACGACGCCTTCGCCGGCGTGATCAAGTCCGGGGGCAAGACCCGCCGCGCCGCCAAGATGGTCATCCTCAACGTCGACCATCCGGACATCGTGGAGTTCATCAACTGCAAGGTGGAGGAGGAGCGCAAGGCCTGGGCTCTGATCGAGGCCGGCTACGATCCGTCCTTCAACGGGCCCGCCTACAGCTCGATCTTCTTCCAGAATTCCAACAACAGCGTTCGCGTGACGGACGACTTCATGGCGGCGGTGGAGCAGGATCGGGAATGGAACACGATCGCGGTCACCACCGGCCAGATCATGGACACCTACCGGGCCCGCGAGCTGATGCGCATGATGGCCGAGGCGGCCTGGTCCTGCGGCGACCCCGGCCTGCAGTACGACTCGACGGTGAACCGCTGGCACACCTGCTCGGCCAGCGCCCGGATCAACGCCTCCAACCCCTGCAGCGAGTACATGTTCCTGGACAACACCTCCTGCAACCTGGCCTCCATCAACCTGATGCGGTTCCTCGACGAGCGAGGCGAGTTCCAGGTCGAGGCCTACCGGCAGGCGATCCGGACCCTGATCACGGCCATGGAGATCATCGTCGACAACGCCTCCTACCCGACCGAAGCCATCACCCAGAACAGCCGCAACTTCCGTCCGCTCGGGCTGGGCTACGCCAACCTCGGCGCCCTGTTGATGGCGTCCGGGCTGCCCTACGACAGCGACGCCGGCCGCGACGTGGCGGCGGCCCTGACCGCCGTGATGACCGGGGACGCCTACGCCCAGTCGGCCCGCATCGCGCAGCGGAAAGGCCCCTTCAACGGCTACCCGACAAACCGCGACTCGATGCTCCAGGTCATGGACCAGCACCGGAGCTACGTCCGGCACATCAACCCGGCGCACGTCCCGCTGCCGCTGCTCCAGGCAGCCAGGGACGCCTGGGACGCCGCCTGCAGCCTGGGCGAGGGCTATGGCTATCGCAATGCCCAGGCCACCGTGATCGCGCCCACCGGCACCATCGGCTTCATGATGGACTGCGACACGACCGGCATCGAGCCGGACATCGCCCTGGTCAAGTACAAGAAGCTGGTGGGCGGCGGCATGCTCAAGCTCGTCAACCAGACCGTGCCGATCGCGCTGCGCCGCATCGGCTACAGCGAGCCCCAGGTCTCAGAGATCCTGCAGTACATCGACGAGCACGACACGATCGAGGGCGCCCCTCACCTGCGCCAGGACGACCTGCCGGTCTTCGACTGCGCCTTCAAGCCCGCCACCGGATCAAGGACGATTCACTACATGGGCCACGTGAAGATGATGGCCGCCTGCCAGCCGTTCATCTCCGGGGCGATCTCCAAGACGGTGAACATGCCGGAGCACGCCACGTCCGAGGAGATCAGCGAGGTCTATCTGGAGGGCTGGCGGATGGGCCTCAAGGCGATCGCGATCTACCGGGACGGATCCAAGCGCTCGCAGCCGCTGAACACCGCCCTGGACAAGCAGGAGAAGGTCCAGCCGGCCGCCGTGGCGATCCTGCCGGAGGTGGTGGCCCTCGCCGAGCAGGCCCGGGCGGTTCGCCGCAAGCTGCCCGACGAGCGCCGGGCCATCACCCACAAGTTCGACATCCAGGGCCACGAGGGCTACATCACGGTCGGCGTCTATGAGGACGGAACTCCGGGCGAGATCTTCCTGGTGATGTCCAAGGAAGGGAGCACCATCTCCGGGCTGATGGACGCCTTCGCCACCGCCATCTCGCTGGCCCTGCAATACGGGGTACCGCTCGAGGTACTGGTAAAGAAGTTCGCCCACACCCGGTTCGAGCCCTCAGGCTTCACCAAGAACCCGGAGATCCCGATCGCGAAGTCGATCACGGACTACATCTTCCGCTGGCTGGCTTCGAAGTTCCTCAACGAGACCTCACAGGAGGCGGTCGGACTCGTGCGCCGGGAGCCGAGCGTGAGTCCGGTGAGCGGGCCGAGCTCGGCCGAACCGCCAGCCGCCGGAACGCAGGCGCCCGCCGCCGGATCGGCGCCGCCGGCGATCCCAACGCAACCGTTTCCGGTCGAGACCGGCCAGGCCAGGATCACATTCCAGGGCCAGGAGGACGCGCCGGCATGCTCCGACTGCGGCTCGATCATGGTTCGCAACGGAACCTGCTACAAGTGCCTCAACTGCGGGTCGACCAGCGGATGTTCCTAGAGCGCGAGGGGGAGGCGACGAGCGTCGCTTCCCCCGACAGTGCTTGCGGTCTCTACGCCGAAACCTGTTGCGATGGAGGTCGCTGTCTCTAAAGACATCGAGGAGCACCTTGGACGGTGCCGGCGACAGTCATCGACGGCGTCGAGCGCTGAGAATCCGGTGACCCCTTGTGCTTTTTCTTCCAAATCATGGTATGGTGCGGGGTAATGGATGTCGAAGCACGCGGGTCCGCGTCATCGCAGGAGCCGCGCTTGATGCCAGACGATCATCATCACCGCGAAACCCCCGGCTCCGCGTCGACGGCTGCAGTCGTCCGCGTCGAGCCCTCTTGATGAGGATGAATCGACGGTCGATCGCCTCATCGCACGCTCCTCTTTGCTTCCGGTACCCGGCCGCGCCGGCGCCCGCGCGTCCACGATCTTCGTGGCGCTCACGCGCGATCGGCATCGGCGCATTGCGTCAGCGGCCGACCGGGAGAATCCACGAATAAGGAGGTGACCCCGGTGGCCGCAAAGAAGAAGGCGGGTGGCAAGAAGAAAGCCGCCAAGAAGTCCTCGAAGAAGAAGTAAGGTCCGTATCGATCCTTACGTTTCGAGCACAGCCGGTGCCCCGATGGCACCGGCTGTGGCATCTTGAGGGGATGGAAATCGATCTGGCCAGGGCCCGGGCTTTCCTCGAAAGCCGGCGGCAGGGAATCCTGGCCACGATCAAGCGGGACGGGCGGCCTCAGCTCTCGAACGTCCTTTTCGTGCTCGACCCGGACGACGACCGGATCAAGGTCTCGGTCACCCAGACCCGGGCCAAGACCCGCAACCTCCGGCGCGACCCGCGCGCCTCGCTCCACGTGGCGGGCAAGGACTTCTGGGAATTCCTGGTGGTCGAGGGCCAGGTCCGCCTGGTCGAGGGGGAAGGGGTCCTGCCGGCCCTGCGCGACTACTACCGCAAGGCTCGGGGCGAGCATCCGGACTGGGAGGAATACGACGCGGCCATGGTCCGCGACCAGCGCCTCCTCCTCTCGATCTCGCTCGACCGCGCCTACGGCCAGCTGCCCTAGGGCGGGCGCGCCGCTAGC
>Ga0209577_10001911_pt1 | contig 20344 bp, 25 predicted proteins | sample GraSoiAngelo_109_FD_185874 | JGI IMG/M metagenome (GOLD analysis project Ga0209577, IMG submission 185874) | Grasslands soil microbial communities from the Angelo Coastal Reserve, California, USA - 14_0903_12_20cm (SPAdes) (version 2) | ecosystem: Environmental > Terrestrial > Soil > Grasslands...
GACCAGCGGCGCGGCGACCAAGGCGAGAAGGACCACGAATACTCGGTTCACAGTGTCTCTCCTAGCTCAGTAGGGCTGAGGAGGGGCGCTGCGCCCTCAGCGAACAGTCAGGTGGTGGGTATTTCCCTTAGGACCACCCGGCACGACGAAGTTCGCGCACTCTGGCCTGGGGGGCTGTGTGGCGCATCACGCGCCCGCCTAAGCTCAAGTGCTTTGGGCACTTGTGTGGAACAAGCTCAGTCTGTGCGGGGACGCGCCGGCACTGCCGCCGCCGCGCGTGCTACGCTAGGTTGTTCTGCTGCACTTACGGCGGCGTAGCTCAGCTGGTTAGAGCAGCGGAATCATAATCCGCGGGTCGTCGGTTCGAGTCCGACCGCCGCTATTTGTCGTACAACGACTTAGCAGCACCCGCGTCCCCGGGTTGGGGTGACAGTGGGACAAACCGTGGGACGGCTCAGGCCGTCGCAAGCAGCACCTCCGCGAGCGCCTGGGCGTTCTCGCCCCGCTCCCGCTGTTTCGCATACCGCCGCGTCATACCCGCCGTGGCGTGCCGCATCGTGGTCTGCACGCTCGCCTCCGACCGCCCCGCGTTCACCAACGTTTGCGCCGTGAAGTGGCGGAGATCGTGGAGCCGCACGTCGCCCGCGCCGACTGCCTTCCGCGCCCGCACCCAATACTCCCGCAGCCACTTGTAAGCGAGCGGCGCCGGCACCGCGCGCGTCACCCACGGCCACATCTCCGCAGCCACGGGCAGCGTCGCCACCGAGCCCGCCGTCTTGGTGCCTGGGACGCGCACCTGCTTCGTGGCCGGGAGTAGGTCGGTGTCCCGCAGCCGGAGATACTCTCCGACGCGCAAGCCAAGATAGGCGATCGTGACGTAGGCGGCGCGCACAAACTCGGGGGTCTGATTCACGATCCGCCAGAACGTCGGCACGTCGAGATCCGGCACCCGCTCGGCCGCTTTGGCGAACGGGAAATTGTCCGTGTCCATGACGGCGACGCGCCAGGGATGGTGACGGCCCTTCTTGGGCTTGCCCTCACCGAGCTGCACGGCGAGGAAGTGGGAGACAGCGGCGCGGAGGTGGAACCAGTCGCCGTCCGACTTCGGCCACCGCGCTTTGAGCGCGTGCCAGTCGAGCGTCCCGAGCGCCTCGATCGTGACCGACTCCGCGAGCTCGGCCCGGGCCTTGAGCGCCTTGAACGAGACGGCGTAGCGGCGCTGGGTCGGGCCGGGCTCGGCCCCCTCCCATTTTTCCGCGGCCTCGCCCCACAGCGGCCGGCCGATCCACGCCTCGACCGCGTGCCACAGCGGCCGGTTGAGGATCGCCCGGTCGCCAGTCAGATGCTCGAGCCGCTGCTCGCGGTCCGCGGCGTACACCTCGGTCATGGAGTACGTCCCGGCTTGAATGGCGCGGAGCAGGTCGAGGCGTCCCTGATTGTACAGGCGCGTGAGCAGGGCGTCGCGGTTGTGAAATTCGGCGCGCGTGGTGGCGCCGGAGGCTTTGGCAATCCGCCCGACGCCGGGGAACGTGCGGTCGAGGCGGTAGGTGCCGCCGCTACTGGTGCGATGCATGGGACCCCCCTTTGAGGTAGGCATCGACGGCGGCCTCAATCAGTTTCCCGAGCGGCACGCCGCGTTTCACCGCCTCGAGCTTCCAGCGTTGGTGTTTCCGCGCGGGCACGCGCACCAGCAGTTGCTTCACGGGTTCGGCCACGGTCCGCTCCATGAGTGAGTGATAGCATTATAGCACACTATCACCTGGGCCGCTAGCCCGCCGGGCCTCGAGCCAGGCCCGCACATCGGCGGCGTACCACCGCACCGTCGAATGGCCCAACACGACCTTGGGCGTGACGTGGCGCCGCACCCAGCCGGGGGAGACCGTCCCGCCGAGCAGCTCCGCAGCCACCTGGGCGGCCGTCAGGAGCCGTCCGCGGTCCGGGGGTGGGGTGGACGGCGCGGCATCCGGTCGCAGGACGTGGAGGTCGGCCGGGGTCACGCGATACGCTCCGCATCCCGGTGCGCTACCCAGGCCGCGCGCCGGCAACACGGGGAGCAGTAGCGGCGCGGGGAGCCTCGCCGGCGCTCGTCGGACGGAAGGGGGTTCCCACACCCAGCCCGGGCGCACAGGAAACGGGACGATGGTGGCACCGCAGTGGCAACCGGAGGCGTTTCCAAGCGTTCGCCGGGGATCGTGGGCGCGGTGGCGTCCCGCCCGGTTCCGACGTGCAGGTCTCGCCAATCGGCGAACCGCACGACCACGAGCGCCTCCCGGTCCCGCGTGCCCTTGGGCTTCCAGACCACCACGCCGACAAGGCCGCGGTGATTGCCAGCAGCCACGATGCCGGCGAGCCACTCCCGCAGGTAGGCCGGGCAGCGCCGGCCGAGCTTCGCCTGGTAGCAGAACAACCCGTCTGCGAAGTCGGCGCCAGCGCGCTCTCCGGTGACGGGGATCCGGTGCGTGCCGAGAGCCCGACTGAGCCTCCGCTCGAACGCCTTCCAGGCGCGATCGGTCACGGCTCGGGCTCCCAAGCGTCGCCCTTTTCCGCTTCCCCCTCTAGACCCCCCTTTTCATCCGCAACATCCGCAACAAGTGAGTCGCCATGCGGGTTTTCCCCCGATTTGTCATCCGCAACAGAGGGGTTCGTGTTGCGGATCGGAAAAGGCGAGTTTTCCGCGCCGCTGCTCGCTTGTTGCGCTTGTTGCGGATCGGAGGGGAGGTAGCGGGCGAAGGCGTCGGCGAACTGCTCCAGCAGGTAGCCGCGGGGCGTCTTATCTCCAAGCCGGATCGGCTTGGGAGTCACGCCGAACCGCCCGACGAGCCGGGCGAGCTGACGCACGGTGAGCGGCCGGCCGCCCTTCCACTCCGGCCAGGGACGGTCCTCCCGCAGCGTCAGCACCTCCACCATGTCCGCTGATGCGAGCCGGTCCACACCACGTTCCCGGAATAGGTCCCGCAGGTCGGCGAGGAGCTGGACCGCAGGGGCCTGCGTGCCTTCCGCGGTACCTCCTGACAGCAGCGCAGCCGCCTTCCGGGCCCGCGCCGGCCACGGACCGCCCGCGAGCTCCGCAATCGCCACGAGGAGACGCCAGTTGTCGCGCGCCCGGTCCCGCAGCTCCTCCGGGAGGGCGGGATCTGCAACCTTGAGCGCCGGGAGGTTATCGACCGCCCATCGCGCCGCCTGGCGACGGAGGGGCTCGAGCTCAGCGAGCCGGTCGAGGCGCAGCCGCTCGACGGCCTCGCTGGGCGCGCGGCGGCGCATGCGAATGACGATGGAGCGGTCCTCGAGTGTCGGGGGGAGGTCCCCGATAAGTGCCACAGCTTTGGGACACCACGTCGAGAAGGTGCGCGGCTCGAAATCATCCCCCGCCGTCCGCACCACGACAGCCGTCGCCCTTGTGTGGCCGCTATTGAGAATCCCACGAAGCTCCTCCCGCTCGGCGAGGAACGTGTCGGCCTCGTCAATCAGCAGCGTGGGACGAAACTTCTCGACTGCCCGGAACAGGGCGGCCGCCGTGATGTTCGACGCGGGGAGGGGCCGAGGCACGAGCGCGCTCGTGACGTGGAGCGCCGTCGTTTTCCCGCATCCCTTCTCCGGTGACGTGTAGCCGAGATTTGGCGAGATGTGCGCCGCCTCGTGCGCGTGCGCATGCACGACCCAGAGTGCTGAAGTGGTTGCCCCGCCCTCGGGCAGGACGATAAACCGCGCATAGGTGCGGACGAGACGCGCGAGCAGGTCCGTGCCGGCTACGGGGTCCGGCCAGGGTTCCACCGGCGCGAACGTGACCGCCGAGCCTTGCGTGGTCCCGTCGGGATCGGCGACTGCGAGCGCCGCGGTGACGAGATCGGCCGCGCCCGGCACCTTCGCATCTTTTAGGAAGTCGAGCAGCATGGCCCGGATCGTCGCCCGGTCCAGCGGGTCCGCGCCGTTCAACTTCGCCCGTAAGGCACGGAGCTTCTCGGCGATGATCGGGATGGGGCTTTCCGCTGTCAACGCGGTGATGCCAGCGACACGGAAGAGCTCTTCAATGTTCGGCCTGCTCACGCAGCCTCCCACCAGCGACGGCGGCTCGTGCGATTCTCGCGCGGCACTTGGCACCGGGGGAACTGGTAAGCATGACGCTCGGCCGCCGACATCTTCTCCCAACTTGGCCCCAGCGTGTCGAGCACCTCCTCGTCCGTCATCGCGTCGAGCAGGGCCGCTTGCGGATCGTCGGTCACGACGCTCGCCGTTCCAGCGCAGACACGAGATGTTCGAGCGCCGTCGTGAGGCGCTCGAGCCGTGCGTCGAGTTGTAGCTCGCGCTGGCGTGTGGCCCACCGCTGTCGCACGGGATCATCTATGGCGAGATCGTTAGCACGACGCGTAGCTTGCGCCCGATCGGGCAAGGAGTGCAGATTGACGGCGCGCACTTGTTTGTCCCCCCGGGCCGGCCTCCACAGCCGGCCCTTTTCACGAGTCCGTTAGTCCACGAACCTCTCCAGCAAGCGCTTGGCGGCGTGCAATCCCATCGGCCGAATCTCGGCCGGGTCAATCCGTGGGACAGGCCGTCGCCGTGGCTGCGTCGGCCGGGATGTTTCGGGTTCGTCCCGTTCCGCCCTGTCGGTCGCGCGACGGCGCGCAGCGGCCACATGCGCCCGCCAGTGGTCGCGCCAACGCCTCAGCTCGGCGGCCGTGCCATGCCACCGGAAATGCTCGATCTGCTCGTCCGTCACGCCATGTTGTTTCGCGAACTTCACCACCTCCGGCAGCTCGAGCGCACAGGTCGTGCTGTCCTCCCACTCGGGAATTAGCTCCCGCCTCTTGTCGAGCTCGGCGGTGACGTGCGCGTGCACCTGCTGCACGGCCTCAAGGACCTGGGCAACGCCGGTCTCGCCGTGAACGCGGCGCACTTCCTCGAGCTCGGGAATCTCCTCCACGGTGGGCGGCGCGCTCGCTGCTGGCGTGGCGCTCGGCACGGCGAGGCTCTCCGTCAGAGCGGCTTGCACGTCCTGAACGGAGGTCGGGACGATCTCGGGGTGAGAGTCGGTAGGCATCGCTACCGTCCCTTCCTCAGGCTCGCGTCAATCAGCCGAGCGGCGCGCTGGAATTGTCGCGGATATGAGGAGACGTTGAGACTTGACTTGTTCGCCCGAGCTCGCTTCGAGCGCTTCGTGACCGGGCCGTCGTCAGAGTGTGCCTTAAACTCGGCACTCATCACCCGTCCCGGTTTGCCCCCACTGGGCGGTTGGTTTCGCCCCCGGTCGATCCCTTCGCGCTTCGCCATCGCTCCGCTCTCCCTTCGGTTAGACAACAGGCTCTCCGCCTGCGGGTTGTGGCTCGCGTTCGCGCACGACGCGGTTGTCCTCGCTCCGCACTTCACGCAACACTCGCCGCGCCTCAGCGAGCCCTCCGCGCCGCACCAGCGCCGACGGGCAATCGCCGCTTACCGCGGCCGCGCGTTCGATCGTCTTGACATGTTCCGGGCGGAGGCGAACCGGAAAAATCACATTGAACTTCGGGCGCATTACTGGTCTCCTCGAGCCACGATGTAATACCTCGTTATCTTGAAGGTAGGATGCGTGACCCCCCTGCTCGCCAAAAACATTCGCAATTTCCCTGCGTGAACTGCTTCGAGATCGCCCGGGCGTGCGGTCACGTCCCGGAGGTCCTTCCGCTGGAGGAGATCCAGAGGCGAGACGAAGCCGCGATCACTGGCCCGAGGCCGTCTGACTTTCCGATCGAGGCACTGTGTGAGCGGGTGGACAATCACGGGTTCGTGTTCATCGAGACCGAGCAGAGCGTCAAGGACGCCGCCTACATCGAGTGGCTACGGGGCGAACTGGGAGTTGGCAATGCGGTGCCCGAAGCTGAGGTCCTGCGGCGTGCGAAGGGGAGAGCCGCGCTCCGGCGCAAGTTCTCGCAGGTATGGGCGCGGCAGCCGCTCGAGTTGAAGGAAAAAGCCCGGGCCGCCAGGTACCCGGTGAAGCTCTCAGCGGATGTGAACCCCCTCAGGGATGTGCAACCCCTGCTGGGGATGCAACGACCCCGTGGCCGAGCACCGGTGGTCGCCCGGTTACCCGGGGAGGATGTGCGTCAGCTCGTCCTGGAATGCGTCGCGATCGTGGACGACTGGATCTCCCACCTCGCCGACCAGGAGTCCGCCGAGGCCCACGTGGAGTCGCTCAACCCGCTCTCCTGGGCTGAGCAGTGGGACGTCGGGGAGACGATCGACCCCAACCACCGAGCGCTCGTGACGGCGGCGTGCTGTTACGATCGCCTACGGAAACACGCCAGGCTCCACCACCGGGCTCTCCACCCAACCGCTCCATATCACGTGCTCGCCGTGCTCGTTGCCGGTCACTCGGCCAGGCGAGGTGACACTGAGACGCTCGCGCGCCAGTTGAAGAAGCTCGCCGAGCGCCCCTGTGGCACCCAAAAAAAATAGAACTCGCTGGGTGCGGCGTACCGCGCCACATGGTGACGGGGGTCGCTTCCGAAAGGGGGGGCTCGCGAGCTCGGGCCGCCTGGGGCGATTCGCACGGCCGGAGCGGCTTCCAAGCGCGGGAACGGATGCCCCGTCCGTTGTTCGGCTCGGCAAACTCAGTCGCCGCGCGGCTTGCTGGTCATGCCCGCCAGACAATGGGACGGACCGTGGGATGCGAGGTGGTAACGCGCCCGCCCGATCCTCGACCGCGCGCACCGTTCCGCTCGCGTGTTGGTGTGGCGCGAAGGGCTGCCGCGGCATTCCACGCGCGCGCATTGCTATTCCGGCGCTGTGTGCGGGGCTAGACCTTCTGACAGCCAGGGTACTAGCGGTGGGCCGTACGGGCCTCCATGTTCAGCCGCAACTCAGAAGCTATGAACCCCGAGGCGCGCTGACGTGCGGGTCGCCCATGCCTCGAGGGGAGCGAATCGCGAAACCGGCTGAGTGGGGACACCCACGCGGCCGGTCGTGTTTTGGGGGGACTGTCCGTCTAACTAGGGGTGCCGGAGCATCCTTGGAAGAAGATGAGGAACGACAGGGGGCGGCAATGCGCGTGAATCGGATCCTCGCGGTATCTGTGCTGGCCGTGGCATGCGCTCGCGACGCACCAATGGCGCCCGGCCCAGCGACGGACCACACAACGGAGCAGTTCGCAGCGCTCGCTGACGCTATCACCGACGCTCAGGTGTGGCTCCTCCCTGTGGCCCAGCGCGATGTAACGGCCGACGCCATCGCTGAGCGATTCGCCGACCTTGCGACGAGCCTGGCCCGAGGGGACACCGGTGTTTTCGCCTCGCGTATCGCTGCGGCGCGGCAGGAACTCGGGGCCGGCACGGCAGAGGAGCCAGGCGAGCGATTCATCCAGCTCGCGGCGCTCGGCCTCGTGCTCGACGACGTTAAAGCGGTGGTCCAGGGCAAACGGTGAACGAAACGGTGAACACAGACGTCCCAAGTCGGACAGGAGCCTACCATGACGATTCGTTCAGCTGCCCTGCGTAGCACGGTCACGTGCCTTGCGGCCGCCGCTGCGGCGCCCCTGGCGGCGCAGACATCTACCAGCCAGCCAGAGATCCAAGCTTGTTACGACTCTCGGACGAGTTCCACGGGCACGCCGCTGGGGTCGGGCATCGTGTACCGGATCAAGGTGCCGGGCGTTGTGGGCCAGCAAGGCTGTGTGGACCCCAAGCACACCCCGTTCAGTTGGACGATCCAGCACGGCGCGCTCACGGGTCTCGGCAACGACGACCACCCGCAGTACTTGCTCGTCAGCGGAGCGCGCGCCCTGACCGGTAATCTCAACGCCGGCGGCAAGAAGATCACCGGCCTCGGAGAGGCGAGCGCGCCTGGCGACGCGGTGCGTTTTGAGCAGGCCCTGAAGACCGGCGACGCGGCGGGCGGGGATCTCGCGGGCAGCTACCCCAACGCGACGGTGAATCGGCTTCAGGGACGGGCGGTCGCCAGCGTCCAACCGACGGACGGCTATGTACTCGCTTTCAACGCCACGACTGCCACCTGGGAGCCGAGACCGGCGGCGGCGGCGAGCGGCACGAGCGCGAACACGCCAAACACGCTCGTCCAACGGGATGCGAACGGGGGCTTTGCGGCTGGTCCGGTCAGCCTCAATCAGCTGTTTGTGGTCGGGGCGAGCAGCTTTGGTGCGCAGGTCAGCTCCGACGGTGGGTTTTTGGTCATGGGGAACGCAAGCGGCGCGATCCCCAAGACTGGTCCAGGTGACCGCTTGATGTGGCACCCCGCCAGGGCGGCTTTTCGAGCCGGGCGGGTAGACGGCGCACAGTGGGACGACGCCAACATAGCTTTCTTTTCCGCGGCCATGGGCCGTAACACGACGGCGAGCGGCGCAGTCTCCACCGCGATGGGCTTTAGCACGACGGCGAGCGGCGAAGCCTCCGCCGCGATGGGCTTAGGCACGAGGGCGAGCGGCGAAGCCTCCGCCGCGATGGGCGAGCTGACGTCGGCGAGCGGCGACTACTCCACCGCGATGGGCCGGAGCACGGAGGCGAGCGGCGAAGCCTCCACCGCGATGGGCCGGAGCACGACGGCGAGCGGCGCAGTCTCCACCGCGATGGGCACGCTGACGACGGCGAGCGGCCGCTTCTCCACCGCGATGGGCACTGCAGCGAATGCCGACTGGGACGGCAGCTTCGTCTACGGCGACGCCTCTTCCTTCTTCGCTACGGTAAACGCCGGGGGGGCGAACAGGTTCGTCGTGCGCGCGTCGGGCGGGACGACCTTTTACTCCACTGCCGATCTGACCATGGGCGCTTCGCTCGCCCCGGGTGCGGGCGCGTGGGCTAGCGTCTCGGACGTAAGACGCAAGGAGAACTTCCGGGAGCTAGATGGCGAGCGCGTACTCGGAGAGGTCGCGCAACTACCCATCCTAGAGTGGAACTATAAGGCCCAAGCGACCTCGATCCGGCACCTGGGTCCGACCGCACAGGACTTCTGGGCCGCGTTCGGGCTCGGCGAGAGCGACACCACGATCACGACGACGGATATCGACGGTGTAAATCTGCTCGCTGTCCAGGCCCTCGAGCGACGGACTCGGGAGCAGGCGAGAGAGATTGAGGCGCTGCGAGCGGAGCTTGCCACCCTTCGGGCTGAGATCGCTCGGCGCAGGGAGTAACTCACGACTGGTAGGCCAGAGCTGATACCCAGAACGAAGCCCGCGCCGGTCTCTCGGAGCGGGCTTCTCTCGTGAGCGCTCAGGGTGTCCACCCTTTCCCGCCGGTGAGTACGGAAACGCGCATTATCGAACTCAAGACCTGAGCGGTCATGCGTCTGGGGATTCGTCCCCTTAGTCGCAACGGTGTCGCCGGTGCTCCACGGGTAGACAGGCGAATCCGCCGGTGCGCCACAGCCCCCGCTCTTCCTCACGGGCTCGGCCCTGGGCATTTGCGAACGAGTCTACGTATTGGACGTTCGGTGGATACGTGAGCAACACCGCCCACCCCTCGCGCACCATCCGCCAGTTGACCAGCGTGCCATCGTGCCAAATGTACGCCAGCAGGCGGCCATATCGGTCCCGCGGTTCCACGTCTTGCTCTATTTGCACTTCGGTGCCGGTCGGAATCATGGCGGCAAGGGCGGAAGTTGCTTCGGCGCCGAATGGCCCCTGATCCGACTCGGGCGAGTCCATGCCGATCAAGCGAATTCGGCCCATACCGCTGCACCAGATCGTATCCCCATCTACGATCCGCGTGACAGTGCACGGCACGGTGGCGCGAACAGGATGGCGCGGGCCCGTGTCGTTGACGGCGGCACCGGGAGGGACCGCCACCGTGGAGTCGGGAGGGATAGTCTCGGGCGCCCGAACGACGCCTCGCGTTGGGCCACAAGGCTGACCGTATGCGGGTCGGAAGCCAGCGGTTCGCGCCGTGTCCTCGGACATGAACCGCCCCGCCTTCGTGGTGCCGTAGTAGCGACTGCCGGGGCAGTGGTAGACGCCCGAGTGTGTGTTAACCCACACGTTCGTGGATTGAGCGCTGGCGCCGGCAATAAACCATGAGAGTGCGCAGAGTACCGCGACCGCGACTCGCTTGATGGTCATGCTGCTACCCGTCGTTTGGTGCCCACAACTCCGCTTCCCCCCTACTGACTCGATGGCTTCCCAGCGACGCCAACCGCATAGGTAACCAGTAGCTCGCAGGTCTCAAGTGTGCGCGAGAGGGCTCGAGCGAGCGCGTCACGCTGCCGGTCGCTTAGCTTGTCCGCCTCAAGCTGCCGAGTCGTCATACCAATGCTGACCGCGGTGTCCATCAGCGGAATCAGCACGTAGCGCATACAGCTCGAAGGTGGGTCGGAACCGTCAACGCTCGATCGACGGCGCCCATCCCCTGCTAGCGTCGGGTGAGGGTCTGGCTGCCCCTCGTTTGTTACTTGGGTTGCGACGGCGCTCGGAGGCTCAGGGGACAGAGCTCCGTTGATCGAATGGTGTGCGTATACTCGCTTCCCAGGGCATTGTAGAAGCACTGCTTGGTCATGCCCGTGGTGTTCTCGCCAGTCTTGAACGCCATCACGGTGCGTGGATCGGGCGACTCAGGCGTAGGGGGGCTGGCAGGCGTGGCGGAAGACGGCGCCCGGACTTGGATGTTCAGCGGGCAGAGCTGGGTCGAACCGATTGTGTACGTGTATTCGTTCCCGAGCGCGTTGTAGAGGCACTGCTTGGTCAGACCTGTGGTGCGCTCACCAGTCTTGAACCCCGTGACCGTTTGGGCGCTCATCGTGCTGGCGGAGCCGAGGCCTAAGACCGTCACGATGAAAAGCGTCATGCGAATGCGCATTGTGCTGTCCCTCCCGATGCGAGGCTCTCCCCAGCCCGCGCTGTCGGAACGGTCGGGCCGGCTCCCAATATAGGCTGTCCGGTGCGTGATGGTCGTCACGCAACCCGTTACTCAAGGCCCGATGCGGTTTAACCTTCAGCATGCCGAAGAAACAGAAGCGCACAGAACAGGAGATTCGCGACATGATCGAGCGCGACGCGAAGCAACGGCTAGGCTGTACGGACTTTGCGCCCGAGTTCACGCTCTACCGGCGGGCTCCCAGATCGGGGGGAGGCTCGGGAGAATCAGCCAATTGGGATGTCCGCGAAACCTGCAACGCAGAGACCTGGGCACCGGCCTGCGCTTCAGCGTTCAGGGAGGCTGTCGATCGAGCACGCCGCAAGTTCGACATTGCGTGGCCCTAGGCGATCATTTGTGCTCCTTACACACCCGGCAAATACAAGTCGCGCGATATCGGTAGTGCCGTATCCCAACTACCCTTGTACCTGTCCGGTCGAAGCGTCCATAGATCCGGTCGAACAGGTCTACTTCCTTGTTCTCAAAAAAACGTCTCGTTGCGTAGGCGCAGAGATCGGCTAGCTGAACCATCGCCGTCAGAGTGCTATCGACAAATAACGGCGTCTCTACAATTCGGTCGATCTGCCACCAGAACGTTCCGGCCGAGTGAAAGCGGCGCATCATGTCGGTCAGCTTTCGAGATATGGTCTCGTTGTTATCATGAACCAATAGACCGAAGATCTCTCGTTTTTCGTACCGCCCCTTGTGGGTTAGGAATGCCTGGAAGCGGTTGATGATCTGGGTGAACGCTTCCTCGTACAACGGCTTCGGCGGAAGCGCAGTTCCATACGAAGTCTTGTCGCACGCCTCAGCAAACAAGCGCGCATCGTTCCACCCTCTGATCGCATCCGCAAGCTCACGCAGGAGTGCCCGCCGCTCTGCGAACGCTAGGTGAACGAAGTGCGCAGTCTTTCTGAGATTTTTCTTCAGGTTTTCTAGGTGTTCCTTAGTCTTAAGCGCCGCGGTGCGAACGAGCCAAGCGTTGCGTTCCACGGTCACCGCCTTTCGGCGATCTGTCCAGCTCATTGAATCAAAGCCCTTGATCTTTTCTTGATCTGGGTACCTTCTGGCCAGCCACGCCGCGTGTACTTCCTTCCCGGCCAAGTCGTACTTGGCGAGGATTTGGGAGACCTCCTTGTCCTTTGCCTTCCAAGTTTCGGCCGAGACAGCGAGCCCAAGGTAAACGAAGTGTGACGTTCCACTGCCAACGATCTCTGTTCCGGACTCGTCCAGATAGCAGATGTACATGGCAGGTTGGATCTCCGGGACTGGCAAAGAAAAACGCCTGGGGCGGGACCCTTCGGTCCCGCATGAGGCGCGTAGCGTCTCAACCCAGGCGAACCTTCAGAACGTAGTACAGCCGGTTAGCCTGTCAAGTTTCCCACCTTGCAAATTGCAAGCCGCGATCGCGCTGCCCTATGTTTTGGCCCTCTCGAACGGCCCCGAGCCGCACCTAAGATGGTCCAGGCCGCGAGGCGCGCTAGGCCGATTTTGCGGCATCGAGGGGCGCGGATGCGACATGTACTTAGGCATCCAATGAGAACCCCACCGCGCGCTTACGCCGTCGTGTAGGTCACCACGATGATGCCTTGCGTGCCGCTCGAGCCCGTACCCGCTGCCCCGGAATTACCACCGCCGCCAGCGTCGCCCACCTCCTGGCCGACGAGACTGAAACGCGGTTCATGGCCGTGCAGGAGGCGCGCCTGAGGAGTCAGACGAAACCGGACCGAACCAGACATCCGGTGATTGAGCACGACCGGACCCCAGGAGCTGTGATGCCCCCGATCTTCGGACCAGGGTTATGTGACAGCCACGGGTGCTTGTCGCATTCCCACCCCACCGTGCCGCAAAAACAGCCTATTCGGGAGCACGGCCGCGCCGCACTTTGGGAACCGCCCGGCGACTGACAAGAGGGGAGGTTTGATCATGTCCGAGATCGAGAAGGTCCTGCTAACGGCGGCTTTGACGGTTCTTACGGGCGTCACGGTTTTCGTGGTCGGCCAGGCGTTCACTCGATTCGTGATCGAGCCGCTTCACGAGCAACGGAAGGTCATCGGCGCGATCGCTGACGCCCTCATCTACCATGCCCACTACTTCGCCGACTCCGGCCCCCCTGCGGTCCAGGACCTCGAGAGGCTCAACGCGGCGGCCGATCAGTTTCAACGGCTGGCCTCCGACCTCACTGCGAAGTCCATCGCGATCCCGGGCTACCGGGTGCTCGCGCTTGTGCGTGCGGTACCCCGGTACGACAAGGTCCTCGAGGCTCGTCGTTCGCTCTGGGGGCTCGGAAACTGGCTCGCTCGCCCGAACTGGCAGCAGAAGCTCCAGGCGGCCGGTGAGGTGGCACGCGCCCTCAAGATCACCGCCATTAACGAGGACATGCTGTCGCGCGACTGGACGAAGGGACTCTGAAGCGGGATCCGTCCCAACGAGAATTCTTCGGTCCCGAGGAGACATCTCGGGGCGACGCGATCGCACGGCAACCCCTCGTCCAGGCTGACCCAGTTCACACGCGGCACAAGGCTGAGCTCGTCGCGGAGTACCTCCGGCTCTTTCAACAGATCACGAAACACGGCACCTACGTGGATGCCTTCGCTGGTCCTCAGGAGCGTGGGGCACCCGACACCTGGACGGCCAAATGCGTGTTGGAGCTTGAGCCGCTCTGGCTCCGACACTTTTTCTTGTGTGACATCGACGAGGAGAAGTGCGCCCTGCTTGAGCATCTCCGCCAGGATCACCCGGACCTCGATGATGTCCTAGTCGTGCACGACGACTTTAATAGAGCAGTGGACGCACTGCTCGGCAGGATCGGAGAAACCGAGGCGACTTTCTGCCTCCTCGATCAGCGAACCTTTGAGTGTCATTGGGCAACGGTGCAGAAGCTGGCGCGGCACAAGCATGAGCGAAGAATCGAGCTGTTCTACTTCCTCGCCAACTGGTGGCTTGATCGCGCGATCAGTGGGACCACGAAGAACGTCGATCAGATTCGTCGGTGGTGGGGCGGCGACGGCTGGGAGGCTTTCATAGCGCTCGGTCGTGGCGATCGCCCGACCGTTTTCGCGGAGCGTTTTCGCCGTGAGCTCGGCTATGCCTATGTGAATCCCTTTCCGATCTATGATGCCCAGGAGGGGGGCCGGGCAATGTATTACATGATCCACGCCTCCGATCACGATGAGGCGCCTAGGTTCATGGCCCGGGCCTACGCCGCGGTCGTCAATCGCTTCCCGCCACCACCAGAGCCATCCCTCTTCGAGGGGTAGGCATCTCGTTCCACTCGCGGCCGTCGAGCAGTCGGCCACCGGCCTTCGGCGTGTACCCCCCGACCTGCTTGAAGAAGTACGGCACGTCGGCCCGTAAGCACTGATCGCGAATATCCTGCGCCCAGTCGAGCAGCATCGGTCGGAACCCCCTCCCGCTCTCACCGCCCACAATGACCCAGTGGATCCCTTCGAGCGTTAGAGGCAGGGGGCCCAGCAAAGGCTCGCAGGACAGGAATCGCACCCGCGCGGGCACCTGACGGAGATGTACGACCCGATAGAGGACGTCAGCTCGCTCGACGGAGGTCCCTATCCAGATGTGTGCCGGCACTTGGCCGTCGGGAAAGAGATCCGTGTTGTGCTGGCAGAACCGCCGGGCACGAGACGGTCGCTTCGTCAGCACCTGGTACACGTGACGATTCACGGTGAGCATCACCTCGAAGACCTGCCGCACGAAGACATCGGGGATGTCCGCGTGAAAAAGGTCGGACATCGAGTTCACGAACACCATGCGGCGCTCGCGCCACCGAGCCGGATCCCGGAGGCGCTCAGGCCACAGACGGACCGCAAATGGGTCAGCGCGATTCTCGGTCGTATCGACGACTGGAGAACGGGCGAGGTAGACCGACCGGAGCCGTCGCTCGGCGAGCTCAGCCGCGTAACAGTGATCACATCCGGCCGTAACCTTCGTGCATCCCGTGACGGGGTTCCATGTCGCGTCGGTCCACTGGATACCAGTTCGCTCACCCATGAATCCATCCTCCGCTGTGGTAACAGACCGAAGGCCGTCACAAGATGCGGCCTGAACTCCCCATTGGTTAGGGCGTTTTCGCGGCACCGACGGGCGGGAATGTCACATCCTAACTCCGTGTTAGACCAGTCCCCGCAGGAGCCGGGGGCCCGCCGGTTGGTGATCTGCGTAGGCTTGCGCTTGGCGCGCGTATTCGTGTTTCGCATGGCGGCAATCGTTCCGCCGACAGTCGTGACACCACAGGGTGCCGGCGTCCGCGTCCCCGTCCACACCATGCCGCTCCACGGCCGCGGGGGTGTCGGGGACCGGCGATTCGGTGGGGACCGCTGCGGGGATCGCCACAGGGACCGGCGCGTGACTGAGCGGCGCGGCGAGCGGCGGGCTCGCCTCCACCACTCGATGCCTGAGCGCATCGACATGCCACGCCGCAATGTTGGTCACGTTCACGTTCACGTCGCCTTTGTCCTCGCCGAATAGTTCGCGGTCCCACTTGGAGGCTTCCCAGCGGGCGTGACTCGCCTGCTCCCGCACCTTCGCGATCGCGTCGCGATTCTCTTTGACCTGCTTCACCAGTTCCCCCGTGTGTTCGACCAGCGTGACCGCATACCGGCGCTTGGCCTCTCGAAACGCCCGGACGCGCGCCGGGTCGAGATGAATGACCCGCGACAGGAAGCCTTGCGAGATGCCGAAGCCTTCCGCGATCGCGGTTTGCGTTTCCCCGTTCGCCACCCGGTCCCAGATGCGTTCCCAGCCGCCCACCGCCTCGATGTCGGCGTAGAGCTGGGCCTCTATCGGCTTTCCCGGCATGCCGCCCTCCTAGGGAATCCCGTCGGACAGTGGGACAGACCGTGGGACTCCGGCTTGTGTTCGCTCGTGTTAGGTTGTGCTACTCGGGCTCGCTTGTGCTCCGCGCGGGACAAGCGGACACAAGGTGGTGTGAGGGAGACCGAGCCGGGGCGAGCCCGGCTCGGCATCATAATCCGCGGGTCGTCGGTTCGAGTCCGACCGCCGCTACTAGGAGCCAAGGCGTGCTCACGCTCGTCCCGGGGACGTACTCACCCACCCGCGCCGCACTCCTCGTCGCACTCGCGCTCCTCCTGTCTTCGTGTCGCTCGTCCCGAACGCCGGGGTGGCTGGCCGAGCGAGCTCGCCAGGAAGCCGAGTTGGCGGCCCGTTCGTCGGTGCTGCACGACTTCCGCTTCACGGATCAGCGACAAGCGAGCGGCATCACGTTCGAGAATCGGATCGTCGACGACGCCGGCAAGAGCTACAAGCTCGCGCACTACGACCACGGCAGCGGACTGTGCGCCGCGGACGTCGACGGCGACGGTCTCCCCGATCTCTATTTCGTGACCCAGCTCGGTACCAGCGAGCTGTGGAAGAACCTGGGCAATGGTCGCTTCGAGGACGTCACCACCCGCGCCGGGCTGGCCATGCCCGACGAGGTCGCGGTCGGGTGCGCGTTCGCCGACATCGACAACGACGGCGATCCCGATCTGTTCGTCACCACGGTCCGTCATGGGAATCGGCTGTTCGAGAACCTAGGGCATGGGACGTTTCGCGACATCACCGCGCAGGCGGGCGTGGAATACAGCGGCCACTCCTCGGGCGCCGTGTTTTTCGACTATGACGGAGACGGCCTGCTCGATCTGTTCGTCACCAATGTGGGCGTGTACACCAGCAACACCCGGGGGCGGGGCGGCTACTATGTCGCGTTGGAGGACGCCTTCAGCGGCCATCTCCACCCGGAGCGCGCCGAAGCGAGCATCCTCTACCACAACCTGGGCGGCAACCGCTTCAAGGACGTGAGTCGCGAGGTCGGGCTGGTGGACAAGAGTTGGAGTGGCGACGCCACGGCCGTGGACCTGAATGACGACGGCTTTCCCGACCTCTACGTGCTCGACATGCAAGGGGGGAATCACATCTGGCTCAACGAGGGTGGCAAGCATTTTCGCGACGCGACCGCGCAGTACTTCCCGAAGACCCCCTGGGGGGCCATGGGAGTGAAGGTATTCGACTTCGACGGCGACGGTCGGCTGGACCTCTTCGTCACGAGCATGCACCCGGACATGTGGGTCAATATCCCCGCGGGCGATTGGGCGGCCGAGCGCCGCAAGGACGACTCCTCGCAGGTGTCGGGCGGTCTGTTCCCACAGGGCAAGGGCGGTTTCATCTTCGGCAACGCGCTGTTCGCCAATCGGGGCGGCGGCCGGTTCGAAGAGGTGTCCGACAGCGTCGGCGTCGAAACGTATTGGCCCTGGGGGCCGAGCGTGGACGATTTCAACGCCGACGGGTGGGACGACATCTTCATCGCGGCGAGCATGAACTTCCCCTACCGCTACGGAATCAACTCGCTGCTCTTGAACGAGGGAGGGCATCACTTCCTTCCGAGCGAGTTCGTGCTGGGGGTCGAGCCGCGGCCCACGGGCACGCAGCAAGTCTGGTTCACGCTCGAGTGCCAGGGCGTGGATCGGGGCCACCCCTTCTGTGCCGCCTGCGCTCATCCGGAGGCGACGGCGGGCGCGTGTCGGATCCATGCCGCGGGCCACCTGACCATGATGGCCGCGCGCGGTAGCCGTTCCGCGGTGGCCCTCGACGTGGACGGCGACGGCGATCTCGACATCGTCACCAACGAGTTCAACGCCGAACCGCAGGTGCTGGTGAGCGATCTCGCGCAGCGCCACCCGGTCCACTTCCTGAAGGTGCGGCTGCGCGGCACGCGCTCCAACGGCGAGGGGCTGGGCGTGCAGGTCACGGTCGTGCTTCCCGACGGGCGCCGGATCTTGAAGCTGCAGGATGGCAAGTCGGGATATCTGTCCCAGAGCGACCTGCCGCTCTATTTCGGCCTCGCGGGCGCCGACCACGCCCAGGCGATCGAAGTACGCTGGCCGTCGGGGCGGCGTCAGAGCGTGGCTGGTCCCCTGAAGTCCGGGCAGACGATCGACGCCGTCGAGCCGTAACCGCTAGCGCTGTTGCAGGTCCCTCCACACGACCGGCCTGATGTCGCGCGAGCGCTCGGCGGCGTACGCCTGCGCGGTGCGCAGCAGGGCCTCGTATTCGGACCGCCACGGCGGCGGCATGTTGGCGCGAAAATAAGCAGCCGTCATTACGTTGCCTGCGGGGCGCTCGGCGGCGCCGTGGCCCACCGCCACGACGTCGCCCAGAAAGCAAGTCGAGCTGCCGGTGTCCATCACGTTCACTACGCTGCACTCGAAGTGTGCGTAGCAGTCGTCCAACACCGGGACCCCGAGCGTGCCGGGTCGGTGCGCGATGCCGGCCAGCTTGTCGCGCGCCCGGCCGCTCACGAAGCCGAGGCGGTGGATCAGCTCGAACTGATCGACGCGTAGCAGATGTAGCACGAAGCGACCGGTTTCGAAGACCAGGTCGTGGCTGAAGTTGAACTTGTGGATGTAGACCGACAGCCGCGGCACCGTGGGAGCGATCGAAGCGCGCACGGCGCTGTCCGAGATCATGCCGTTGCGCTTGCCGTCGCGCTGGCACGTGATGGCCACGACCGGCGAGGTCAGATGACGCAGTAACTGGTAAACCTGCTCGGGCTCGAGCTTTGGCATGGCCCTATTCTCGGGGCGTTGCGGACGCGCGGCAAGGCGCCGCACCGTCGCCGCCTATCATTTATACTACTGTATGACCCCGTTGCTCTCCCGCTTGCGCGACCATCTCGCCCGCCGCCGCCTCTTCGCCGCCGGGGGAACCGCGGTGGTGGCGGTGTCGGGGGGACCAGATTCGGTCGCGCTGCTCGACCTGGTGCACAGCCTCGCTCCGGAGCTCGGTCTCGCGCTGGTCGTCGCGCACGCGGATCACGGGATTCAGGCGGACAGTTCGAGCGTGGGACAGGCGGTCGCCGCCCTGGCGCGCCGGTACGGGTTGCCGTTCGACCTGGGAGAGCTGCACCTCGGTCCGGACGCCACGGAAACCGCGGCGCGGCGAGCGCGCTACGCGTGGCTCGCCGACGTGCAGCGACGCCGTGCGGCGCGCTATCTAGTGACGGCTCATCACCGCGACGACCAGGTCGAGACGATTCTCTTGCGGCTGCTGCGGGGGAGCGCGCCCGCCGGGCTCGCCGGCATGCCGGCGCGAGCCCGGGGCGGACTGGTACGCCCGCTGCTGGCCTTCACGCACCTCGATCTGGTCGAGCACGTCACCGCGCGGGGCCTGCCGGTGCACGACGATCCCGCGAACCGCGATCCCCGGCACCTGCGGAGCTGGGTCCGCACGGTGCTGCTGCCGCTCGTGTCCGCGCGGTTGGGCGAGGGCGCGCGCGCCGATCTGGCACGTGCCGGCCGCGCCGCCGCGCTCGAGCGCCGCGCCTGGGACCGCGTGCTCCGCCACCTGCCGGAGCTTGGACTGCGGCTCGACGAGCATGGTTTCGACGTTGCTCGTGGGGGGGTGGCGGGCTATGATAACGCATTGGCCGTGGCCGTGTTGCGAGCGGCGGCGCGGCGTGCGGGGTTGGTCTTGAGCCCGCGACGGGCGCGTCAGCTGGTGCGGCTCGCACGGCGTCCGTCGGGACGGCGCCTGGAGCTCGGAGGCGGGTGGGCGGCGGAGGTGGCGTTTGACCGACTCCGCGTGCGTGGCCGCACGCGGGAGGTTGGCCGCGCTGGCGCGCGGGAGGTTGAGGAGGTTCGGGAGGTTGTGGAGGTGGTGGCGGATGAAGGGCGTGGGTGTGCTCAGTTCGGTGAGTTCCGGCTCGAATGGTCCGCGGAAGTAGCGCCCGAGCGGCTCGCCCGCGGGGACTGGACGACGTGGATTGCGGGGGGCGCGTGGGAGGTTCGGCCCTTGCGCCCGGGGGATGCGCTGGTACCGCTCGGTGGTATCGGGCATCGGCCCGTACGGCGGTTGTTGATGGACGCGCGCGTGTCACGCAGCGACCGGGCGCAGTACCCGATCATCGTGCGCGGCGAAACTATTCTCTGGGTTCCCGGAGTCTGCCGGAGTGCTGCCGATCTCCCGCGGCCAGGAACCCCGGCGGTGCGAGTGGATGTTACCAGGCACGGCGAGCCTCAAGCAGACCGGCGGGCGTGAGCTCAAGCGGATTGTCTTCGACGAAGAGACGATCGCGCGCCGCGTCCGCGAGCTGGGCCAGGAGATCACCGCAGCCTATCCCGACGGTGAGCTCCTCGTGCTCGGTCTTCTCAAAGGGAGTTTCATCTTCTTGAGCGATCTCGTGCGCCGCATCGAGCGGCCGCTCCAGGTGGACTTCCTGGTGGCCGCAAGCTACGGCGCCGATACGATTTCGAGCGGAAACGTGCGGCTCCTGTACGATCCGGAAACGGAGCTACGGGGTAAGCACATCCTGCTGGTGGAGGACATCGTGGATACCGGGAAGACGCTCAACCGCATGGTCAGCCTGCTGCGGGAGCGTGGTCCCCGGAGTCTGGAGATTTGCGCGTTGCTGCATAAGCATCTGGCCCCGCATCTCGAGCTCGAGCCGGCGTTCGTCGGCTTCGACGCCCCCCGGGTGTTCCTCGTGGGGTACGGGCTCGATCATGCCG
>Ga0209577_10001912_pt1 | contig 20339 bp, 16 predicted proteins | sample GraSoiAngelo_109_FD_185874 | JGI IMG/M metagenome (GOLD analysis project Ga0209577, IMG submission 185874) | Grasslands soil microbial communities from the Angelo Coastal Reserve, California, USA - 14_0903_12_20cm (SPAdes) (version 2) | ecosystem: Environmental > Terrestrial > Soil > Grasslands...
TGGGCCTCGAGCGCCCGGTTGACGGCGCGCCGGCGGCTGGGGCTGTCGCTGACGATCATGATGTGGGTGACGCGCGTCTGCAACACTACCCGGCCCGCCCACATCCGGGCCGCGCGCCGCGCCGTGACGTGCGCCCGGCGCAGCAGCGTCTTCACCTTGGCGAACCGCCCGTCGGACTGGGGCGGCTCGATCTGATATGCGTACACCCAGTGTCGCTGGGGCGCCGGCTCTCGCTGTGGCTTCGCCAGGCTCGTCTCATAGCCTCCGACAAAAAACGCGAGACACGCCGATCGGTCGGCGGATCCCGCGTGGCCCACGTCTTGTCGCTCAACCCAGGCGTTGGCTGGGTGGCCGCTGTCATCTTAGTGCCTGCGCGGTCGTAGCCCTGCCCTTCCGCGCATGACCCAACCTAGCTCCCGTGACGGCCAATAGCTAGTTGCAAATCGCAACCCATATGGCCCTGCACAGTTGACTTCTTAGATTGGGGCAACCTCGCGAGGAGTGCCCGATCACCCGTCGTGCGGTGGTGAGTGCGTAAGCTTCGCGTCGGCATCGTCGATCTCGTCACGCGCGGCCCCACGCGCGCCCTGTACGCGCGCATCATGCACGCCAACCTCGCGAGCATCATGCCGCAAGTGGTCGGCGTGTGGTGCGAGGCGGAAGGGCACGACGTCACCTTCGTCTGCTACACCGGCTTCGAGGACCTCGTCCGCGAGCTGCCGGCCGACGTCGACCTGGTGTTCATCGGGGCGTTCACCGAAGCCGCCCTGCTGGCCTACTCGCTCAGCAATCTTTTCCGCTCGCGCGGCGCGGTCACCGTGCTCGGAGGCCCGCACGCACGCTGTTATCCGGAAGACGCCCGCCGGTACTTCGACTACGTCCTGGGCTTCACCGATCGGACCGTGGTGCGTGAGGTCCTGGAGGATTGCGCTCCCCACCGCCCCGAGGGCCGGCAGCTCGCCGCCGGACGGCAGCCGCTCGCGCTCCCGGGCGTGCGCGAGCGCTGGAAGTTCATCGCCCCGACCATCAAGAAGGCGCCCCTCTTCAAGCTCGTGCCGATGCTCGGCAGCCTCGGCTGCCCCTACACCTGCAGCTTCTGCATCGACTCGGTCGTCCCCTACCAGCCGCTCGACCTGGAGGTGATCCAGGACGACCTGCGGTTCCTGCGGCGGCAGCTGCGCCGGCCCCGCGTCGGCTGGCACGACCCTAACTTCGGTGTGCGGTTCGACGAGTTCCTGGACGCGATCGAAGCGGCGGCTCCCCCCGGGAGCATCGACTTCATCGCCGAGAGCAGCCTGTCGCTCTTGTCCGAGCCGCACGTGGTGCGCCTCAAGCGCAACGGGTTCAAGGCGCTGCTGCCGGGCGTCGAATCGTGGTTCGACCTCGGCAACAAATCGAAGACCGGCAAAGTGGAGGGGCAAGCCAAGGTCGAGCAGGTCTCCGAGCATGTCAACATGATCCTGCGCCACATCCCCTACGTGCAGACCAACTTCGTGCTCGGTCTCGATTCCGATCACGGCCCGGAGCCGTTCGAGCTCACCAAACGGTTCGTCGATCTCACGCCGGGCGCCTTCCCCGGCTATTCGCTGCTCTCGGCGTTCGGCCGCGCGGCGCCGCTCAATCTCCAGTATCAGCGGAACGATCGCGTGCTGCCGTTCCCGTTCCATTTTCTCGACAACAACCACGCGATGAACGTGAAGCCGCAGAACTATTCCTGGCAGGAGTTCTACGACCACGTGATCGATCTCACCCGCTACACCTTCTCGCGGCGCGCGATCGTGCGGCGCTTCCGGGCAACCCCGGCCGTGATCCCGCGGTGGATGAACGTGGTGCGGGCCGTTTCGTCCGAAGGTTACGGCCGCATCAAGTACCACAGCGAGGTGCGCCGCCGGCTCGATACCGATCCGCAGCTGCGGGGCTATTTTGACCGGGCCACCACAGACCTCCCGGCGTTCTACGAGAGCCAGGTGCGCCGCGATCTCGGGCCACTATGGGATTGGCTGCCGCAGGGCGCGCTTAGCCACGACCACCACGCCTACCTCAAGGCCGAAGCGTCTACGGTCGCTTTGACCCCGCGCCGGTCAACTGCCTGATCCGCATGCGCGCCGGTCCCATGGTCGAATCCTTGGCGAGCGCCTCCCGGTAACTCGCCAACGCCTGGGTCGTGTCGCCCTTCTGCAGGTACACGTCCCCTCTCGCCGCCGGCGTCATGGCGGAACTGGGAAAGAACTCCGCGGCGAGCTGCAGCAGGCCCATCGCATTCTCGGTCCTCCCCGCGTGCGCCTCACTGCGCGCCAGGTCCACGAGCGGCAGCTCGCGGAAGTCGTAGGCCGAGCTGCCGTAGTAGCGGGTGCGGAGATCGCGATAGCGCCGCTCTGCCGCCGTGAGCCCCGAATCGGCGAGGTAGAGCGCGAGCTCGTCCGAGAGTAGCCGGGGCCGCGCCACTCCGCGATGACAGGTCTCGCAGCGCACGACCACGTGCGGCTCGGGGCGCTCGGGCACATCGGCGAGATGCTCCTCGTTGATGTGCTTCACCATGTCCATCATTACGCGCGCCGCGCGTTTGGCGCGTTTGTCATCCGAGGCGAACTTGACCGAATCGAGCGGCGCCCCCTCGCGCCCGACGTGACAGTAGGTGCACCGCACGCCGAGGCCCAGGGCGAAGCTCCGCATGGTGGCGAGCAGCTCCTCTTTGCCGATCGTCTTGGGCAGCACCTTCAGGTTCGTGAACGAATCCGGTGGAAACTTCCCCTGCGCTCGGAGCGCGGGTGCGAACGGAGCACACAGCACGGCGAGAGCGATCACGCGGCGCATCGCAGTCCTCAGGGAGCGAGTCGTGCGGATATTGGCTCGCCGCGGGCGTTCGCGACAGTGCGCCCTTCATTACCCCTTGCGACACCTGTGGTGCTCGGTCACGAGCGTGCCATTCTTGGGATAGCTCGGGCCGTCGATCGTGTACTCGACGTCGGATTGCTTCGTCCACACCGCGCTGCCCGATGGCCCGGGAAGGACGTAGCTCCACGACCAGACGTTGTCCGCCCGCTTGCCGACCATGCCGTAATACTGGGCATTGCTGTGGGCCCCGAAGCGGACCCAACGGTCGACCCGGACGTCGTAGCCGAGGAAGTACTCGGCGTGCACCGCGGCATCCTCGCCCGCCGCGGGAAAGTCGTACGTCTGTTTGAGCCACCGGTCCCCGACCGTCAGGGCGTATGTCGTGGGGTACGTCCCGGAGAAGTCACCGACGGTGTGGCTGCAGCTCCAGGTGCCCACGAGAAACGCCACGGTTTTCATGTCGTCGCTGCCGGTCCGACGCGTCTGCGTAACCGCGGGCGGAGCGGTGTGCGCCATGGCGATCGCTGCAAGGACAATGGCTGTGCGGTGCATCGTAGCCTCCTCAGGGTGAAGGGTCGCGGTACTGTGTGCGCAGCTGTTCAATGGCCTCGAGCTCCGCGCGCGCGCGGCGACGCAACCGCCACGACCAGACGAACAGCGCCACGATCCCTGCGATCGGCAGCCACACCGACAGCCACGAGCCGAGGTCTGTAAACGTCCGGTGGTGCACGCGGTTCCCGATCACCCACCACGGCGTCAAGAACACCAGCTCGAGGGCGAGCACGATCCAGATGAAGTGCGCGAGGCGAATTTGCTGGAGCCGCACGCGCGTGAGTGCCGCCAAATGCTTTGGACTGCTTGCGGCCACGGCCGCGTGTTCCCTCGCGCGCAGGCGGATGCGCTGCAGCCACAGCGCGGCGATGCCGACGCCGACCACGAGTCCCAGGCCGGCCTCGAGCCGATTCCCCGCGTGCCGCAGCGCGGCCGCCGTAACGAGAATGGCAGCCCCCGCGACGGCGCCTTCGATGAGCCGCGCGACCAGCAGCCCGCGGCGGGCCCTCGCGATCTGCCGGGACGCATCCTGCGCCGCATCCGCCAGGTGGCCGGCGCGCTGCCAATCGGCCTGCCACTGCGCCCAATCGCCCGGCGCCGTTCGCTCGTTCATGGTTCCTCCTCGCCGAGCAACGTGCGGAGCGACCGGCGCGCGCGCGTGAGCCGGGCGCCCACGTTCGTCTCGCTCGTGTCCTGCAGCTCCGCGATCTCGCGCTGGGAGAGCCCCTCGAGGCGCAGCATGACCGCCTGACGCTGCGCCTCGGGCAGCCGCCGGATGCATTGGAACAGCCGGTCCCGGCGCTGCTCCTCGATCAGACGCTGCTCGGCCAGCGGCGCCGGATCCGGGAGTTGTCCGTCCTCGGGCAGCCCCTGGAAGCGACGGCGCCGAATCGAGAATGTGATCCCGCGATTGTGCGCCACCCGCAATACGAACGTGCGCTCGGACGAGTCGCCACGAAACCGGGGCAGCGCGCGCCACAGCGCCGTCAGGATCTCCTGCATGAGGTCGTCGCGGTCGGGTGCGTTGTCGACGTAGCCCCACACGACGCGCTCGAGCACCGCTCCGTGGTCACGAACCACGCGGTCGAGGGCGGCGTCAGGGGGTGTGTGCGGGGACTCCGGCATCGCCCTCCACGGTTCCGGTCGCAGGCTCCCCATCCCCCAACAGTCCCCGCGACGCCCGGTTTTCTTACAAGGCCCGCGTGTAAGAAATTCGGGCCCCGCTGGGACTAATCCCGCGTGAAGCTAGCGCGTCGGGCGTCTTCCGCCCTGATCCCGGCAGTCGTGCTGGTGAGCGCGGCGGCGAACGCGCTGGCGGCGCAAACCGGCGATCGACCGCAGCTCCGGGTGAGCCCGCTCCCCGAGGAGCTGGTGCTCGACGGACGCATGCGCGAGGCGGTCTGGGCCACCGCCGATTCGGCGCTGCTGACCGAATACGAGCCCGTTCGAGGCCCGAGCCCGTCGGAGCGCACGGTGGTCAAAGTGCTCGCCAATACAGATGTGCTGGTGTTCGGCATCCGGTGCGACGACCCCGATCCCGGCCGGATCACGAGCTTCTCCCGAGCACGCGACGCCGACCTCACCACCGAAGACCACGTGCGCCTGGTGCTCGACCCGTTTCAGAACGCGCAGTCGGGCTACGTGTTCGCGGTGAACCCTGCGGGTGCGCGCTACGACGCCCTCATCACCGAGCAGGCGCAGCGCCTGGGCGGTCGCGAGAACTCCAACTGGGACACCATCTGGGAAGCGGCCGCCGCCCGGTCGCCGCAAGGGTGGTCGGTCGAGATCCGCATTCCCGTGAAGAGCCTGCTGTACAAGCCCGGCCTCGCCGCCTGGGGCTTCAATGTGCAGCGCCGGGTGCAGCGCAAGCTCGAGACCCAGCGCTGGGCCTATCCGAGCCGCGATTGGCGCATTACGCAGATGAGTCGCGCCGGCCTGCTCGTCGACCTGCCAGGATTCAGTCTCGATCGCGGCTTGAGCGTGCGTCCGGCCCTCGTCACGGCGAGCGGCATCGCCGCGCCCGGCGAGCCACTGAGCAGTGCAGTCACCGGAAGCCTCGACGCCACCCAGCGGCTCGGCGCGAACACGCTCGCCTTCCTTACGGTGCACACCGACTTCGCGGAAACGGAAGTCGACCAGCGGCGCACCAACCCGACGCGCTTCAGCCTGTTCTTCCCGGAAAAGCGCTGGTTCTTCCTCGAGGGCACGGACATCTTCGACTTCGGGCCCGGCATCGGCCCCGACGTTGTGCCGTTCTGGAGTCGCCGCGTCGGGTTGTACAACGGCGTGGCCGTGCCGATCGAGGTCGGCACGAAGGAGACTGGCCGCGTGGGCGAGACGAGCTTCGGCGTGCTGGCGGTGCGTACGGGCGCGGCGGCGGGGCTCATACCCGCCACGGACATGGGCGTGGTCCGGATCAAGCAGAACGTGCTGGGCGAGTCATCGGTGGGATTCATCGGCACGGCCGGCGACCCCACCGGCACGCCCGGGAGCTGGCTCGCGGGCACGGACGTCTCGCTGCAAAGCTCACACGTGTTCGGCGAGAAGAACGCGCAGCTCGGCCTGTGGGGCCTGACGATGGACGGGCGGAACGTGGTCGGGGCGAAGACCGCGGCGGGCGTGAGCCTCATCTACCCGAACGATACCTGGAACAACTTCCTCGGCTATCGCTGGGTAGGCGACGGTTTTCAACCTGCCCTCGGCTTCGTACCGCGCCCCGGGGTGCAGCAATGGAACCTGGCCCTCAATTACAGCCCGCGCGCCACCGGGCCCTGGCTCGCCCGCTGGCTCTCTCGGGCGACGTTCGAGCTCATCGCGGTACTCGTCACCGACTTGAACGGCCGCTGGCAAACCGTGTGGGGACGCCTGGCGCCGCTCAACCTGAGCTTTGCGAACGGCGACCGCTTCGCCATCGCCGCCCATCCCGAAGCCGAGCGATTGGAGGTGCCGTTTGGGATCGCCCCGGGCGATACGATCCCCGTCGGGTCGTACACGTTCCTGCGCTATCGCATCGATTATGTGCGCGCAGAGAAGCGCCGGGTCAGCTGGGTGTTCACGTATCTGGGCGGCGGGTTCTACAACGGTCGGATCGGTGAGTACATTGGCACCGTGCTGCTCAAGCCATCGCCGCTCGTGATCGTGGAGCTGAGTGGCGAGCGCGATCAGGGAACGGTCGTGCCGGCCACGGTGCCCGTGCCCTTCGTGCTGGAGCGGTATGGTGTACGGCTGCGCCTGAGCGCATCCCCCGACCTCGAGCTCAACACGTTCACCCAGTATGACAACAGGTCGCGCCAGCTGGGGACCGATATCCGCATTCGCTGGACGTTCCGGCCGAGCGGCGACTTTTTCCTGACCTACAATCACAACGTCGACGTCCCACCCGGTGGTCGGCAATGGACGTTCGATTCCAACCGGCTGTCGGCGAAGATGCAGTACGCGTTTCGGTACTGACTGCGCACGCGGGCAGGAACACGACGAACGCGACCACGAGACCGATGAGCTCACGCATATCAAGACCCCCGCCGGATCGCCCGCCCTGGAAATGGAGAGCCTGCGACTGAGACTCCGTTCCGCACCACGAACACGCCATTCACCAGCACGTGGACGATCCCCTGCGAGAATTGCGCCGGCCGCTCGTAGGTCGCCTCGTCCACGACGCGCGCGGGGTCGAACACGGTGATGTCGGCGTCCGCACCCACCTGGATCCGACCTTTGGCGCGCATTGCCGGCACGGCTCGCTCGAGCCGTTGGGCCGGCTGCAGGGTCATCTTACGCACCGCGTCCGGGAGGCCGAGGGCGCCGGAGTCGCGCGCGTAGCGCCCCAGGACACGGGCGTGCGTGCCCGCGAGCCGCGGGTGGCCATGGGGCGAAAGGCCGTCGCTCGCCACCATGACGAGCGAGTCCGCCAGGGTCTGCCGCACCGTGCTATCCGGAACCAGGAAGATCACGACGACGGCCCCCTGCTGGCGCAGTCGTGCGAAGCTCGCGGCCGTCAGCCGCTCGCCGGTCGCAGGGTAGAGGATATCGTGATAGCCGATACTCATGCGCTGCTGCCAGCCGGGATCGAACACCGCTGACTGCAGCTCGGTGGACGCCGCGGTGTACGGATACGCTTCCGTGGTGACATCGAGGCCATGCTCGCGTGCGCCGTGAATGAGCTGCAGCAGCAGCGGGGTGTCCCGCTGGCCCATGCTGGTCACGTGGACGACGTGCAGGGAAGCGCCCGTCGCCGCCGCGTCGGCGATTACCTCTTGCAGCGCCGCGACGCTACCGCCGGTGGCGGGGTCCCGGCCGCCTTCGCGCAGGTGGACGAAGCACGGGACGCCGTGGCGCGCCGCGATCCGAAACAGCCGCAGGATCTCCTCGCGGCTCGCGCCTGGCGTGTAAGCGATGCCGAACCCCACGCCGAGCGCTCCCTGGGCGAGCCCGCGTTCCACCAGGGAATCGAGTCGCGGGAGCTCGGCGTCTTGCAGCGCGCCATGGGTCCAGCTGCGACTCTTGTCGCCGATCGCGGCAGCGCCGGGGAGCGACTCGTCGTGCGTGATGAGCGCCCTGCGTGCGCCCACATGGCCGACGCTCACGCCGTAATTGATGAGGCTCCGACCCTCCCGCACGGCGTACCAGGGCGCCACCGGGTAAGTGCCGAGCTCCAATTCCAGCGCGGTCGTCACGCCGTCGTGCGCGTAGTAGCGGTAGCTCTCCGAGTCCTGGCCATGCGCATGCAGATCGATGAACCCTGGCGCCACCACGAGGCCGTGCACGTCGAGCGTCTCTCGCGCCTCGAGCGGCTCGACCGTGACGGCCGCGATGCGGCCTTCCCGGACGCCGACGTTGCGCGTGGCGTCCAAGCCCGTTTCCGGGTCGAGCACGCGCCCGCCCGCGAGGACCAGATCGAACTGCTCGGTCTGCGTTGTTAGCCCGTGCGGCGCGAGCGCGATCACGGAAAGGAGAACCGCTACGTAGGGCGACACCACGAGTCGGTGCGAGGTCATGCCGGGCCCTACGTTAGGGCTCAGACTGCTCGGCGGCTAGGGAGAGCGGGGCTCGGGGCGAAAGGAATCGGATAAACAAAGGGCGCATCTAGCGACGCGCCCTTGGTCCGCACGCTGCCCGCACGGGGTCTAGTATTCGATGTATACCGGCACACCGTCGCTGAGCGACAGTGCGGCCGCACGGCTGATGGCATCCTTGAATTGCTCCGCCGTTGGGTTGGTGCCCACCTCAATCCGTGGAGCGGTCGGGGAGACCGACGCGCGGCGGGACTCAGCGCAGGTCACTTTGATGCTCATTGGCGTATAGATGTCTAACGTCAGCCACGCGACGAGCTGATTCACAAAGCTGAGCTGCGTCTCGATCTTCGCTGCCCCGTTGGGGCACTTTGATGCCGTTTGCACCGTGCTTGGTGGAATCAGCCCGGCGATCCATCCCGACGCGAACGACTTCTCGACAGTCTGGTTGGAGGGAGTCAATCCCGTTTCGACCGTGGCGTGGTAACAACCCACGGCGGCAACGAGAAGGACAGTAGCCGATAATCCCAAGGAGCAACGCATCAGATACCTCCGCGCAGGCGAAAGGGTGGACGGGCAGCGCCTCTCTTCGGAAACGGCCGCCTGCGCCTCCAAATGTGCGTCCTGCGTGGGACATCCGTCAGGGGACGGCGACACTGAATGACGCTGCCACAGCATTGTCGGTACGTTGATCCAGCCCGCGCATCTTGGGCGCGACCGTTGCAACGAGAAACGCGCCCACGCCACTTCATCGTCGATACGAGCATAGAACTCGGCGCGCGCGCTTCGTGTTGCGCAACCTGATATTCGGCTGTTCGAGCTCAAGACGTTGGATGGGGGCCAGGCATCACTCTCGGCGCTGCGCGGCCGGGGTCCACGACATTACCCGAACGAGCCAAGCCCGGGACGCCAGCCTTCCGGCGCTATGGTCCCAGCCAGTCGACCCGCGAGGTTGCTGGGCGGCCTGCTCGCGCCAGGAATCCGGTCTGCTAGGGCGAGCGTGGCCTTGGCGCACAGCCGCTCAATGCGCCTTCGCTCCTTTTCGCCGTAGCCAAAACCGAGTTGTGTGAGTCGCACATAGGTCGCCACGTGTACGAAGTACGAGGCGATCACCGCCGCCGGGGTCTCCGTGCCGCGAACCGGGGCACCAGCAAGAACACACATCTTAAGGGACGGCTTGAACACGGCCAGCCCCTCCGTGACCGGCGCCACGAGAATCCGCGGCATCTCCCGCCGCATCCGCTCGAGCACTCGCCGATCGTAACGTGCGAGCAGCTCAAGCGCATCACTCACCTTCTGGAATGCGGCGGTCGTCTGCTGGGCATCGTGCCCCCACACGCCGACCTCCAAGCCGTGCAGCCGCCGGCCCCTCGTGAAAGCCCAACGCACCCGCATCATGATGGGTGCCCGCTCCCGCTTCGTCGTGGCTGGCCGGCGCGTGATGGGTGGTAGGGGGATGTACCGAATCGGCAGCTTTCCGTCCGTGGCCTCCAGCGCCGGATCGGCCCCGTGCGCAAGAAGGACCTGCGTGCACGGGCGATGCCCCTGCGTACTGGCATAGATGAGCGCCGTCCGGCCGCTCTCGTCCCGGGCGTTCGGGTCGGCGCCCGCCTCTAGCAACAGGCGCGCCACGTTCGGGTAGCCCTGGCACGCCGCATAGATGAGCGCGGTCGTCCCCCCCGTCCCTTGTGCCACCTCATTTGGGTTCGCGCCGGCTCGGAGCAGCCGCTCGACGGTCGAGCTGCGTCCACGCGTCACGGCGACTCTCAAGGCCGTAAACCCCTGAGGGTCGGACTCGTCAACCACCGCGCCGCGCGCGAGCAGCACGTCGATGACGGCTACGTGGCCCCCCCACACCGCCAGATTCAGAGCCGTACGCCCTTCCTTGTCACGCCGGCGCGGATTTGCGCCCGCGTCGAGCAGCAGAGTCGCGACATCAGGGTTCCCCCGATGGGCGGCCGTCATAAGGGCTGTGGTGCCATCTCCAAGACTCGCTTCCGGCTCTGCCCCATGTCGCAGGAGCACCTCTACGCAAGCTGCCGAGCCCAGCCGGGCGGCGGTCGCAAGCGGTGGCACGCCGCCGAGCGCCCCGAGCCGTGCGTTCGCGCCGCGGGCGAGGAGCGTTTCGGTGAGCGCAACATTTTCCTCGAGCACCGCGAGAAACAGCGGAGTGAGACCCTGCTTGGATCGGGCGTTCGGGTCTGCCGCACCGTCGATGAGCGCCTCGACCTCCTCCGGGCGCTTGGCATGGATCGCCCGCATCAGCGGGGTGACGCCCTCGCCTTCCATGAGTCTGTCGAGCTCGGTCATTGGCTCTCGTCGGCCGTTTTCCATGACGAGTTACCTCGCCCTGCGGACCTAGACTCGGGTTCGCTAGATCCCGTTTGAGGTTCTTCGTTCAATCAGCAAGTGAAGGGTGTGAGGTGGAGGCCTATGGGTCAACGGGTATTGGGCAGCGGGTAGACCTTGATCCAGCAGGTGCGGGTGGTGGAAGGGCGCCGGGCAATGACTTCAGTCATCGGTTACTAAGGCATCGACGTACGCGTGTGCCCAGGAACCCGCTCCCCCGGCCAGCACCGGTATCTGACCATGACATGCTAGTCCTTGACCTCCCATTGCGGATTCCAAGCGATTTCCCAGAGGTGACCGTCTGGGTCCTGGATCCTGTTTGGACCTGACGTTGTGTCCAATGGACAACTCCGTCGCGCTAGGCGGACCCACCGCGATCCTCGCGTCCTTCGCGAGTGTGGCTCTCGGGTACAGCGCGAGTATCAAGTCGTCATTCAGGTTGAAGAACACGACCGCTCCGGCTTCGAATTCAGTGCCGACGATTCCTTCGGTCGGCAAGCCCATTCCGTCGCGGTAGAAGGTGAGCGATCGTCGCAGGTCGCTGACTGCCAACGTGATGACCTTGATGCGAGGCTTCATATTGGAGAGGATTGCTCCTCGAACGGGGGCGAGGCCACCTAACGAATCGCGTCAAGCTGCGGGCGCAAGGAGCCAGAGCGGGTGATTAAGCTGGGTGGCGAGTCAACGTAATTCCTCCCAACTTGCGGGCGCCCCCAGCTTCAAGCGCATGTCAGGCCGCTGGCTAGTCTTGACGACAGACTACTCCCACCTTGATGGCAGTGATGCGCGAACCAGCAACGACCAGCCAAATCCCCTGATCGGGGTCCAGGTGCGACTCAGTACCACAGTACAAATACTCGCCTCGAATAACATGGGAGGGCCCATACAGCCGGCGCGCACGCGCAAGCGAGTCGCCAACTCTCAGGCCCCGCGCTGTGTGGTATCGCGGAGTTGCGAGGGTCATCAACCACAGGCCTAGATCGGCGAAGGACACGGTTAGACCAGGATAGTACAGATCCGGGTGATACCCTACAGAAACAGAATCAGGGTGTCCGAGTACGTGCTCGACGGCCTCTGGGTGCATGTACGGCGCTATTCCAGCGACGACGAAATCGGAGTCCGCAAGCGCAGCAGGCGTCTGAGCCCGGAGAGAAGGGGCGATGAAGGCGGTGCTGAGCCCGAGGGCCAGCACATATCGGTTGACTTTCGAGATCATTTCGCGTTCCCGGCGGCCCAACGGCTCGCGCTTCAGCTGCGGCGCCTAGGGTCGTTACTCACAAGTGCAATTCTACCCTGACTGCCAAGCGCCGCCAGCTGCAAGCGCATACTAGGCGGCAGCGCGACGCCGGACCGGAAGCTTGGGGATGGCGTTATTACATCCCGCGTATGCCCAGCTCCAGAAGCAGTACATGGTGTGTCCAGCCTCTCGCGACGGTGGCTCCACGGGCGGTCTCGAGCGTTTCTTCTCGGCCAAGCGAGTAGGTGATCCGTGGCGTGAAGTCGGATCGGAACTCCCAGCCGACGCCGAGCTTGAGACCCGTCCCACCACCATCCACGAAGACGTTCGGATTCTTGGAGACGGGCTCGATGGGGTCGCCGGTCCCCTGCACCAGGGAGTAATTTGAGAATCCGGCTCCCAGTTCGAGGAAGGGACCCCCGTGGTCGCGGGCGTACATCGCGACAAGGAGACTGAGAAGCTCGATCTCGGGCAGGCTGTCATTCAGACCATGTAACCAGGCCCAATATTCTGCGCCGACGCGGAGACGTGGACTCGGCGTTCCCCCCAAACCGAACGAGATGGCCCACCCGCCGAGCTGCGCCCTGTTGTTTGCTGTGGCGCGATGGTAGTCGCACGAGTTACAGGTGAAAGTGGCAGGACCAAACCCGAGGCCAGCGCCCGCCCAGAACCCGTGACGCGGTGAGTAATCCTGTGCGACCGCGATCGCCGAGAAGCTGGAGAGCACAAGGGCGAACAGGAGTAGCGAACTACGCAGCGCGCTGCCGCTTGTGGAGCGGGTGGAGAGGAAGCACAACGGGGCGGCGGCACCGTACGGACCGGCGGGCTGGGTGGCACCGTTCACAATGGCGTGCATGGTGGACCTCCTTCCTTTCCCAAGAGGGTCACGCCACGCTGTCAAGCCAATTTCAAGGAGCTAGCCAGTGCGATAGGGGAGCCGGACACTATCTCAGATCAGGCGGCATGAACGAGGAGGACGCGAAGCGGCCACACCCGAAGCCCAAATGATTTAACGACGCTGAAACATCCGAATGCCCTGGCCCGGATTCGAACCGGGATGCCTTGCGGCGCTGCCCCCTCAAGACAGTGTGTCTACCAGTTCCACCACCAGGGCGGGCCCAGCAAGATAAGCTAGAATCGCCGCCCGCAGTGGGCAACTACGCCCAGAGAGTGAGCCCGAATCAGGCTCCTCGGCGCGTGCCGGCGGCGCGTCGCGCCGACGTGCACTAGATTGGTGCCTCTATGGGACTGTGGGTGGCGTTCGGGTTCGGGGCACTGGTCGGCGCGTTCATTGGCGTTCTCATCGGCCGGCTGCGGTCGGCGCAGGCGACGGCCGCGACGCCCGCCGTCGCGCCGCCTTCCGCGCAGCGCTTCGCCCCGCCCGAGGTGCAGCACGTCGTCCTCGACGAAGGTTCGGCCAACGTCCTCAACGCCCTCAACAACCGGCTCGCGGCGATCGGCGCGCTCGCCGACCTGTTGCACGGCAGCCCACTCGACCCCGAGCGCGCCCGCGCCCTCATGATGCTGCACGGCGAAGTGCGGCGCGCCGCGGAGATCACGCAGCACTTCTTGGAACTGGCGCAGCACCCCATCGGCGCCGCCGAACCCTCCGACTGCTCCATCGTCTTGAACGGCGTGCTCGCCGAGCGCGAGGGCACGCTCAAGGAGCTGGGGGTGAAGCTGGTGCGGAGTATCCCCCACGACCTGCCGATGGTCGCCTGCCCCATGGCGCAGCTCACCGAGATGTTAATGAAGCTGCTCGACTTCGCGCTCCGTCGCCTGCGCGACAGTCAGCCGCCCCGCGAGCTGCGCATCGCCGTGAGCGAGAGCGGGCCGTCGCTCACGATTTCGTGGTGGGACTCAGGCGCCCCCCTCTCGGTCGAAGCGGAGCAGCGGCTGGTGACGCCGTTCCGCTTCACGCAGAGCGCCGGCGGCGGAGAGATCGAGTTCGCCCTGGCCCGCGCCCTGGCGCAGTCGTCCGGCGGCACGCTGCGGCTGCGCCCGCGCCCCGGCGGCGGCGCCGAGGTCGTGGTGACCCTCCCCAAGAGCGTGCTCGCGCCCCTGGCGCGCGCCACGGCCGCCGCCCCGTCGCTCCCCAAAATGCGCATTCTCGTCGTGGACGACGACGCCGTGAATCGCCAGGCGATGCGTCTGCTGCTCGAGCGCGAGGGCCACGAGGTGGTGGCGGTGGAGAACGGCCTCGAGGCGATCGAGCGGCTCGGCCCCGCGAGCGACCGCTTCGACGCCGTGGTGACCGATCTGCAGATGCCCCGGCTGGGCGGCCGCGCGCTGTACGAGCAGCTGCGCGAGCAGCGGCCCCAGCTGGCGGAGCGGTTCGTGTTCGTCACGGGCGATCGCGCCCGCGACGAAACCCGCCGCTTCCTGGACGAGTGCGGGCAGCCGTCCGTCATGAAGCCCTATGACTTCAGCGACCTGATCGGCGCGCTCGGCAAAGTCGCGGGAAAGAAGTAGCACCGCTCACCGCACCACCTCCGGCTCGCATTCGAGCCGGATCCCGAAACGCTGCTCCACGCCGACCTGAATTGCCTCCGCGAGCGCCAAGAGCTCCGCGCTCGTCCCGCCCAGATTCACCAGCGCGAGCGCGTGACGCGCCGATACTCCCGCACCACCAAGCCGGTAACCCTTGGGAAAACCGGCCCGCTCCACCAGCCACGCCGCCGGGACCTTCACGGCATCGCCCGCCGGAAAGCTCGGAATCGGGCTCGTGCCACCCGCGCGTTGCCAGCGTCGCTCCAGCTCGGCGAACGCCGCCGGTGAGAGCACCGGATTCATGAAGAACGAGCCGGCGGAGCGGGCATTGGGGTCGGCCGGATCGAGCACCATCGATTTGGCGCGGCGCAGCGCCAGCACGGTCTGGCGCACCAACCGCACGGCCTCGGCCGGAGCGGCGGCGTCGAGCGACCCTGCCCGCGTGATCGCGTCGCGCAGCTCCGGATAGCGCACGCGGGGTGGCGCGTCCCGCCGCAGCCTCAGGGTCACGTCGAGCACCACGTAGCGGCCGCGGTCGCTCCGCTTGAACCGGCTGTCGCGGTAGCCGAACTCGCATTCCGCCGCCGTGAACGTGCGGCGCTCGAGCGTCGCGCGATCGAGACAGGTGACGCGCACCAATGTCTCGGCCACCTCCTGCCCGTACGCTCCGACGTTCTGAATCGGCGTGCCGCCGACGGTGCCGGGAATGCCCGACAGGCACTCGACGCCGGTCCAGCCGCGCTCCACCGCGCCGCGCACCAGCGTATCCCAGTCGGCGCCCGCTCCGGCGCTGATCTCGGGCGCCCCCCCCGGGCCGTCGCCCTCGCCAAACGCGATCCCTCCAATCGCGACGCGCAGCACGACGCCGGGAAAGCCCGCGTCGCCGAATACGATGTTGCTGCCCCCGCCCAGCACGAACACCGCCAGGCCGAGCTCGCGGGCGTACGCCAGCGCCGCGCGCACCTCGGACTCGCCGGCGCACTCCACGAAATAGCGCGCCGGCCCGCCCAGCTGCAGCGTGGTGTAGGGAGCGAGGCGCACGTTCTCGCGCAAATTCACGGATCCCTCGCGTTGTGGCGGTGGCGCGACGGGCCTCTCGTCGCGGCACCCTTGCACGGAATCTATGCCATGCCGACCTTCTCCCTCATGACCACGCGCCACCGGCCGGCGGTCGCCACCCGGGAAGCGACGGACAGTTTCCGTCTGCTGGTCGAGGGCGTGCGCGACTACGCCATCTTCATGCTCGATGGCGCGGGGCGGGTTCTGACGTGGAACGCCGGCGCGGAGCGCTTGAAGGGGTACCGCGCGGAAGACATCATCGGGAAGCACTTCTCCTGCTTCTACCCGGCCGATGCGGTGGAGGCCGGCAAGCCGGCGCGGATGCTCGCGCTGGCGGCGCGCGACGGCCGCGTGGAAGACGCGGGGTGGCGGGTGCGCCGGGACGGGTCCCGCTTCTGGGCGGACGTGGTCATCACGGCGCTGCGCGACCCCGACGGCTCCGTGATCGGGTTCGCCAAGGTGACGCGCGACACGACGGAGCGCCGCCGCGCGGACCAGGCGTTGCACGAGAGCGAGGAGCGGTTCCGGCTGCTGGTGGAGAGCGTCAAGGAGTACGCCATCTTCATGCTCGACCCGGCGGGGCGGGTGGCGAGTTGGAACGCCGGGGCCGAGGCGATCAAGGGGTACAAGGCGGAGGAGATTCTGGGGCAGCACTTCTCGGTCTTCTATACGGCGGAAGACGTGGCGGGCGGCAAGCCGCAGCAGCACCTCGATGAGGCCGCGCGTGAGGGCCGGCTGGAGGACCAAGGGTGGCGCCTGCGCAAGGACGGCCACCGCTTCTGGGCGGACGCGGTCATCACGGCCCTCCGCGACCCGGCCGGCACCCTGATCGGCTTCGGCAAGGTGACGCGCGACCTCACCGTGCGCCGTCGCATCGAGGAGCAGCTCGCGCAAACGAATAGCGAGCTCGAGCGGTTCAGCTATTCGGTGTCGCACGACCTGCGGGCCCCGCTGCGCGCCATCAACGGCTACGCGCAGGCGGTGCTCGAGGACTACGCCGCGGCGCTCGACCCCGAAGGCCAGCGCTTTCTCGGCATCATCCGCGACTCGGCCAAGCGTGGGGGCGAGCTGATCGACGCGCTGCTCAATTTCTCGCGCCTGGGCCGCCAGACCCTGTCGGTCGAGCCGGTGGATCTGACCGAGCTGGCGCGCGGCGTCGTGGACGAGCTGCGCCGGTCGGCCGGGCCGGAGGCGATGGACACGGTCGTCGATCCCCTGCCCCCCGCCAGCGGAGACCGCACGCTGCTGCGCCAGGTGCTCACGAACCTCATCAGCAACGCCTTCAAGTTCACTCGCGGCCGTCCCCAACCGCAGATCGAGATCGGGGCGCGACGCGAGGGACCAGCGGTCGTCTACTTCGTGCGCGATAACGGCGTCGGGTTCGACATGCGCTATGCCGACAAGCTGTTCGGCGTGTTTCAGCGGCTCCATCGGGCGGACGAATTCGAGGGCACCGGCGTGGGGCTGGCCCTCGCGCAGCGCATCATCCAGCGACACGGCGGCCGCATCTGGGCGGACGGCAAAGTGGACGGCGGCGCCACGTTCTTCTTCACCCTCCCCGCCGAGCGTCCCGCCGCCTCATAGTGCGCCGGCCGGGATTGCCGGGATGCCCGGCGGTCCCTATCCTAGGCGCATGACGTACCCGACCCTGTGGCTTCGGCTGTTGCGCTACCAGTCCAACATGATCCGGCGCGGACGCGTGCGCCGGCGGCGGCGGGCGATGCGCTCGCTCGGCCGGGGCGTGTTCGTCTATGTGATGGTGGGGCTCGCGTTGCTGGTGATGGCGCTGATGTGGTGAGGAATGGGCCGATGACCCCGCTGGGGTGTACTTCATCGCGTCTTCAACGGCGTCCTTGTAGGCGCACTTTCGGTCACCCTCGGCGTGCTTGGGCTTAAATGACCATTACGGCTTGGGGGTGCGCGACGCATTAGGCTAGAAGGTGATCCCGACCGGACCGCTCAGCCCCGTCCGGCCACCGCTGATCGTCGCGAGCGGCGCCGCGTTCCCGCTCGCCCCGGGCGCATAGACCGTGATGCTGTTGCCGAGCGCGTTGGCCACGTACACGTTGCCGGCGGCGTCCAACGCGAGCCCCGTGGGACCGTTCAGTCCGGTGCTCCCCCCCGCAATGGTGAGGGTCGGAGGCGCGTTGCCGTTGGTCCCTCGTCCGTAGATCGTGACGCTGTTGCCGTCGTAATTGGCGACATAGATGCTCCCTTGCGTATCGAGCGCGACGCCGCTTGGGGCGTTGAGTCCCGTCAGGGTGCCGGCGATCGTGGCCGTCGGCGCCGCATTTCCGTTCGCGTCAGCGGCATAGACGGTGATGCTGTTGGCGACCCCGCAGCAGCTTCCTCCCCGATTCGCGACATAGAGGTTGCCCGCGGCATCGCGCGCGATCGCGACCGGGTCGTTCAACCCGGTGGCACTGCCGGTGATCGTGCGGAACGGGCCGACCGCAGCAGCTGTGTCCGTGTTCCCACGGGCACCGGGAGCGAATATCGTAATGCTCGGATAACAACAGCTTCCGGCAGATCGGTACTGCGCGTTGGTGACGTAGAGGTTGCCGCTCGCGTCGACCGTGATACCCATGGGGTATCCCGTTTGCTGCGTGGGCGAGACGGTCGGAATCGTGGCATGCGGGGTTGCGTGCCCGCTCGCTCCAGCCGAATACTCCGTTACCGTGTTGTTATCCGGGCTCGTGACATAGAGGTCCCCCAGGGCGTCCCGGGCGATTCCCCAATCCCGGTCGAACGACGGCCGGCGGTCCGCTACGATCGTCGCGGTCGGGGTCGCGTTCCCACTCGCCCCCGTAGCGTACACCGTGATCTGCCCGAGGATGCTGCTGACGACGTACAACTTGCCGGCGGCATCCCGCGCGATCGTCGCCGGCTCGGCCAGCCCGGTATTGCTCCCCTGGATCGTGGTGGTCGGCGTCGCGTTCCCCGTCGCACCCGGTGCGTAGACGGCCACGCTGTTCGCCCCGCTGTTGGCGACGTAGAGGTTGCCGGCGCCGTCGAGCGTGAGGCCGGCGGCGTCGTTGAGCCCGGTATTGCTGCCAGCGATCGTGCGAATCGGCGCGGCGTTGCCGTGCGTCCCCGCCGCGTACACCATGATGAACGTGCCGGTCGGAGTCCAGTTGGTGACGTACAGGTTGCCCGCGCTATCGAACGCGATCCAGGTCGGGGCGTACAAGCTGGTACTGCTGCCCGCGATCGAGTCGATCGGCGCGACGTTTCCCCTCGCTCCCGGCGCGTAGATCAGAACCTGGCCGCTGATGCCGCCGTTCGCGACGTAGAGGCGACCCGCGGCATCGAAGGCGATGCCCCTCGGGCTGACGAGTCGCGTGTTGGCGCCGACGATCGTGTCCGTCGGGGCGATGTTCCCCTCCGCGCCGGGCGCGTACGCCGTGATCCTCGGGCCCGCCACGAGGTTCGAGACGTAGAGGTTGCCCTCGCCATCGAAGGCGATGCCGGTCGGGTACGCCAGGTCGGTGCGGGCGCCGCTAATCGCGTGGATTGGTGCCGCGTTTCCGGTCGCGCCGGGAGCGAAGACGAGGACCTGGTCGCAGCAGTTGGCAACGTAGAGGCGCCCGGCCGTGTCCAGGGCCGCGCCGGCGGGGTTATACAGTCCGCTGCTGCTGCCGCCGCCCAAGATCGCGGTCCCCGGGGCGGCGTCCCCGCTCGCCGCCGCTGCGTAGGCAGTGACGCTGTTGCCACTGCTGTTCAGGACGTAAAGCAGGGGATCGGCCCCCGATACGCCCGTCACCCCCTGGTCCGCCGTGCAGGCAGCGGCGATCAGAAGTGGGGCGAGCCAAGGTCTGTGCGGGAGTAGAGAGATCGGTGTGAAACGGGTCATCGCAATATCCTCCCATCAAGGCTCGGCCTGCAGCACCCGCACCGTTCCGTTGCTGGCGCGCTGCAATCCTAGGGCCAGTCCCCGCTTGCGCTCGGCGACGCCGTCGGTGCCGCGCGCCTGCTACAGGGAGGCGCCGCTTGCGAGGTCACGGCCGGGCTGGGACTGGCTGCGCGATCACGCGGCGCCGCTGGAGGTTTCGAGCCTCCAAAAAGCGCGCGGCTGGATGGGTCCAGTGGGCCGACTCGGAATCGAACCGAGAACCTACTGATTAAGAGTCAGTTGCTCTGCCAGTTGAGCTATCGGCCCTTGAACATGTAAAGACGTCTCGGGAAAACCGTCTCGCCAAAGACGTCACGGAACGGCGTCACGGAAAACCGTGATCACGCGAGCACAACTTCTCACGCCTGTCCGTGACGTCTTTCCGTGACGCTCTTCCGTGACGTCGTTCCCGTGACGTCTTTATCGTAGACGTCGTTCCCGTGACGTCTTTATCGTAGACGTCGTTCCCTCGACGTCTTTATCGTAGACGTCGTTCCCTCGACGTCTTTATCGTATATCTGCCCCCAAGGAGAATCGAACTCCTGTTCCCACCTTGAAAGAGTGGTGTCCTGACCGTTAGACGATGGGGGCGCCAGACCCGAGAAACGTCACGACAAGGCGTCGCGAAGAAGCGTCGCGAAGAAACGTCAAAGCCAGCGCCTCTGTTCGACGTCCCTCCCTGGACGTCTCTCCGCGACGTCTTTCCGCGACGTCTCTCCTAGACGTATTTCCGTCGTTAGACGTATTTCTGTCGTTGGACGTATTTCCGTCGTTAGACGTATTTCCGTCGTCATAGCGGTAACGGGATTCGAACCCGTGTTTGAGCCTTGAGAGGGCTCCGTCCTAGTCCCCTAGACGATACCGCCACGGCGCGGAAAATATCGCCAGCCGCCCGCTCCACACGCAACCCGACGGTTGA
>Ga0209577_10001914_pt1 | contig 20331 bp, 20 predicted proteins | sample GraSoiAngelo_109_FD_185874 | JGI IMG/M metagenome (GOLD analysis project Ga0209577, IMG submission 185874) | Grasslands soil microbial communities from the Angelo Coastal Reserve, California, USA - 14_0903_12_20cm (SPAdes) (version 2) | ecosystem: Environmental > Terrestrial > Soil > Grasslands...
GGAGTTCTCGCTGGTGCGCTTCGACGGCGACGCCGCGCGCGCGGCGAAGGTCTACGAAGGGATGACGCCCCTGACGGCCGAGGACATCGCCGACTGCATCGTGTGGGCTGCTACCCGCCCGAGCCACGTCAACATCGACACCATCGTGGTGAAGCCGCGCGACCAGGCCCGCGCAACGAAGGTGCACCGGTCGTGAGCGACCGGCAGACGAAAGAGCTCCTCTGCGAGCTACTGCGCGTCTTCTACACGAAGGGGTGGGTGTCGGGGACGGGCGGCGGGATCTGCGGGCCGACCGACGACGGCCACCTCTTCCTCGCGCCGACGGGCGTGCACAAGGAACGCATCCAGCCCGATGACTTCTTCGTCGTGAGCCCGACGGATGGCTCCGTCGTCGTGCCGGCCGTCGACCCAACGCTGCGTCCCTCCGAGTGCAACACGATCTTCTGCACGGCCGCGCGCATCCGCGACGCGCGAAGCGTGATGCACTCGCACGCGCTTTCATCGGTTCTCGCCGCCGACCGTGCCGGCGAAGACGACCACGTTGCCTTCGAGCGGCTCGAGATGCTGAAGGGCATCCGCGGGTTGACGAACCGCGACCGCCATCTCGTGCCGGTGATCCGCAACACGCCGCGAGAAAGCGAGCTCGTCGATCAGGTCGAAGCTGTGTTGAAAGACGATCGGTTCGCCGCGTCGTTCGCGATCCTCGTCGCCGATCACGGCGCGTACATCTGGGGCGACGACGTATGGGAGGCGAAGCGGCACACCGAGGTGTATCACTTCCTGTTCGAAGCCGCGGTCGCGCGGCGCTGACGAAGGGGGATCGATGGAGCAGCATCTGTGCCCGACCTGCCAGCAAGCTTTGCCGATGACGAAGGTCGACGTGATCGATATCGCCGACGCGGTCGAGAAGGACAAGCTCACCGCAGACGACGCGTTCAAGCGGACGTACCTCGGACACGGAAAGCAGTCGAGCGTCTTCGTTTTCCAGGGTCACGCCGGACCGTTCAAGAAGCACGTCCACATCACGCACGACGAGATCGGCTACGTCTTGAAAGGGAGCGGCTCGGTTACGGTCGGCGAAACCACCCGGCCGGTGAAGCCGGGCGACGTATGGATCATCCCGTCGAACACGCCGCACTCCGCGGAATTCGGCGACCCCTGCGACGTGTTGTTCATATCGTCGCCGATCGACGATCCGAACAACCAAGACCGGGTTTGGCTCGACTAGGAGGACACGCATGGACGACGTCCGCGATCTCTTCCTCAAAGCGTCCAAGAACTATGAAGAGGCCGTTCACCAGATCCGGGAGGACCAGTGGCACATGCCGACGCCGTGCACAGAGTGGGACGTGCGCGCGCTCATGCAGCACCTGGTGAACGAGCAGCTTTGGGTCCCGCCCCTGCTCGAAGGGAAGACGATCGAACAGGTAGGTGATGCCTTCGACGGAGACAACCTTGGGAACGATCCGGTCGGTGCGTGGGACGACGCCGGGCAGAATGCGCGCACGGCGGTGGAAGCTCTCAGCGATCTCCAGCAGTTGACGCACCTATCCTTCGGAGACTTCCCCGCGCAGGAGTATCTCGATCAGACGGTCTTCGATCTTCACATCCACGGCTGGGATCTTCGAACGGCGATCGGCGCCGATACGACGATGGACGACGATCTGACCGCGTACCTGATGCCATGGGCTGAGGTTGCGATGAAGGCATATGAGCAAGTCGGCGTCACGGCTCCGCCGCCGCCGATCCCGGCCGGCGCGAGCGAGCAGTCGAAGATCTTGGCTTTATCCGGTCGACGCGGCTGAGCCGGACGGAGGCGAGCGACACACACTCGCAGATTCTGGGTACGGGTCCTCCGTAGGCGGGCATATGCTTGGCCGTCGTCGGAGCCGGGAGGGCACGTGGCCTCAGAGCGAACGATCGAGACCCTATTCGACGAGCGTCGCACATTCCCTCCGCCGCCGGGATTTGCCCGTCACTCGAACGCGAACGATCCACAGATCTACGCGCGGGCGACCGAGGACTTCGAAGGCTTCTGGGCCGAGCAAGCGCGGCTGCTCGAATGGACGAAGCCGTGGACGACTGTGCTCGAATGGGATCTGCCGTTCGCGAAGTGGTTCGTCGGAGGGACGCTCAACGTCAGCGTCAACTGCCTCGACCGCCACGTCGCCGCCGGCGGCGGCGACAAGATCGCCTACTACTTCGAGGGCGAGCCGGGCGACCGGCGAACGCTGACGTACGCGGAGCTGCTCGCAGAGGTGTGCCGGTTCGGGAATGCGTTGCGCGCACTTGGGATCCGGAAGGGCGACCGCGTTGCGATCTACATGCCGATGATCCCCGAGCTACCCATCGCGATGCTTGCGTGCGCGCGCATCGGCGCGGCGCACTCGGTCGTGTTCGGCGGCTTCAGCGCGGATGCGTTATCGGGCCGGATCCAGGACGCGGGCGCGCGCCTTCTCATAACAGCAGACGGCGGGTGGCGCCGCGGTGGAAAGGTGCCGTTGAAGCAGAACGCCGACGAGGCCGTCTCGAGCTGCCCGACGATCGAGCACGTGATCGTCGTCGACCGCACACACGACGACGTGCCGATGACCGACGGTCGCGACCTTCGGTACGCAGACCTCGTCGCTGCGCAGACCTCCGCGTGCGAGCCGGAGGAGATGGATTCGGAGGATCTCCTGTTCACGCTCTACACCTCGGGCACGACGGCCAAACCGAAAGGGATCGTGCACACGACCGGGGGCTATCTGACGGGTGTGTCGGCGACGCACCGGTTGATCTTCGACATCAAGGCCGACGACGTCTACTGGTGCGCGGCCGATATCGGTTGGGTGACCGGGCACAGCTACATCGTGTACGGGCCGCTCGCCAACCACACGACCGGGATCTTGTACGAAGGGGCGCCGGACTGGCCCGACAAGGATCGCTTCTGGACGATCGTGGAGTACTACCGCGCCACGATCATGTACACGGCGCCGACGGCCATCCGCGCGTTCATGCGGTGGGGCGAGGATTTCCCCGCAAAGCACGACCTTTCCTCGCTGCGCCTCCTGGGCAGCGTCGGCGAGCCGATCAATCCTGAAGCGTGGATGTGGTACTACCGCGCGATCGGCGGCGGGCGGTGCCCCGTCGTCGACACGTGGTGGCAGACCGAGACCGGCGCGATCATGATCACGCCCCTCCCGGGTCTGACCACGTTGAAGCCCGGCTCGGCGACGAAGCCGTTCCCCGGCGTTTTCCCCGAGATCGTGGATGACTCCGGCACCCTCGTCGGCCCCGGCGGCGGCGGCTACCTCACGATCACGCAGCCGTGGCCGTCGATGCTTCGTGGGATCTGGGGCGACCCGGAGCGATACAAGGAGACGTACTGGTCTCGGTTCCCCGGCCGATACTTCGCCGGCGACGGCTGCCGGGTCGACTCCGAAGGCGACTACTGGTTCATGGGGCGCGTGGACGATGTGATGAACGTGGCCGGACACCGGATCTCAACGACCGAAGTTGAGAGCGCGCTCGTCGATCACCCCGCGGTGGCCGAAGCCGCCGTCGTCGGAAAGAACGATCCACAAACCGGCCAGGCGATCTTCGCCTACGTGATCACTCGCGCGGGCGTCGAACCGACGGGCGCGCTCGGCGATGAATTGCGCGAGCACGTCGCGGAGAAGATCGGCAAGCTCGCGCGACCGAAACAGATAGTGTTCACACCGGAGCTTCCGAAGACGCGGTCGGGCAAGATCATGCGACGGCTTCTGCGCGACGTTGCAGAAGAGCGGACGCTCGGTGATGTGACGACGCTCGCGGATCCGGCGATCGTCGAAGAGATCAGATCGCGCGCGTCGGCGAAGCCGGAGGAGTAACGCTCACTCGAGCGTATCGAGACCGAGTCGCTCGAGTCGTTCCCGATGCCGGCCGAGAAGCTCGAGCACGACTTCCTTCGTTCCACCTTCGCCCAGCACGACCTCTAAGGCGTCCGATGTCTCGAGTGCCTCGCGCAACGTGTTCAACGCCTGTCCGACCATCGTTCCGGCGAACGCTCGCATCCGATCTTGCGCTGTGTCACCGTCGAGCGACAGGGCCTCCATGATCTGTTGGAGCGCGAACGACTCTTGCTCGCCCCGATCCGTGAGCGCGCGCCGGACCGCGGCGGCCGTGTCCTCGTCGAGGCGCGCGCCGATGATGTCGGCGAAATCCGTCGTGATCGTGTCACCGACGAATTGGAACACCTGACTCTCGAGCCAGTCCTCTGTAACGGTCGATCGGTAGAAGACGTCCAGCGCCGTTCTGAAGGCTTCCATCGAGCGATCCGGGTCGGCGGTGAGCTCGTTCAAACGCGCGCGCAACACGCGATATCGCTCGTATTCTTCGGTCGCGAACGCCGCTTGCCGCTCGGCGAGCGCGGTCGTAGGCGCGCCCTTCAATGCGTGTGTTGCCACCTCGAACGAACGCAAGAGCGCGTAGCACAATGCGCCGATCACATCGGCGATCGCTGCTTTCCGCTGCTCTGGAGTGGCCATACCGATCGTTCCAACCCGATGTCATGGAATCGTAACGAGCAGCATCTTCGCAGGTCAGCGCGCAGGCGTCGACTCGATGCTTTGAAGTCGTGGGAGGATTTTGGTAACAAAGGCCGAACACTTCGGCTGGTCGGCCGATACCAAGTCATCCTGTCGGAAGAAGGTGGGGGAATCGTCGCGGTGCCTGGGGTAAACAAAGTCGCACGTCTCGTCGTTGTCTCCATCGTCATAAGCCTCACCCTTCCCCTCGCTCCGGCGACCGCTTCAACCAACAGCAGCCTCGAGCAAACACGCCGTGACCTTCGCGCCGCGCGCGCGCGCCTGAACGCAGCCGTCCAAACGGACGCACAGATCCTCGGCGTGCTGAACACGATCAACCACAAGCTTTCGGTACAAGAATCATTGCTCGCCGCTTCGCAGAACAACTTGAGCATGATCGGGATCCAGATCACGTCGATCCAACGTCAACTCGGGTCCCTCGAGCAGCAGCGATTGCAGCGCGTCGGCGTCATCGCGAAGCGCGCGCGTGCCCTGTACATCATGGGCCCGATGGACGGGATGAACGCGCTTGTATCGTCGAAAAGCATCGCCGACTTCTACGGCCGCGCAGGGACGCTCGAATTCGTCGCCGGCTACGACACGCGCGTGCTGCAGGACCTCCAAGTGATCAAGAACCAGACGAACCAGGCCAAGTCCGTGCTGCGGGCCGAGATGACGCAAGCGGCGCAGGTTCGCGACCAGATCGCGCAGCGGGTCGAGGTCGTGAACGAGGCCGCCCAGGTCCAGCAGGACGCCCACAACGCCCTCGCCGGGCGCATCGCCGGTTACCGGAGCGAAGTCGCGTCCCTTCAGCAGGACCAAGCCATGATCGAGCGGATCATCGCCCAGCGCTCCTCGCACGGTTCGATCGGCGGCCCCGCCGGCCGGCTGGGCTTCGGGTGGCCGACCGTCAGCCACCGGATCAACTCCCCGTACGGGCCGCGGTGGGGCGGCTTCCACACGGGCATCGACATCTGGTGCCCCGAAGGCAACCCCGACTTTGCGTCGAAAGACGGGACCGTCATCGCGGCGGAGTGGGGCGGCGGCTACGGCAACATGACGATCATCGATCACGGCGGCGGCTACTCGACGCTATACGCGCATCAATCTCGCATGTTCGTGCACCAGGGCCAGGTGGTGCACCGCGGGCAGCAGATCGGCGCGTGCGGAGCGACGGGGAACGCGACCGGCGCGCACCTGCACTTCGAGATCCGGGTCAACGGGCATCCGGTGAACCCCGCGCCGTACCTGCCTTAGCTGTAGAAGACGTCGACGTCCTGCAAGGACTGCATCGGAAGCGCGCGCTCGGCTTTCGTCACCGTGTCGATCAAGAACACTGCGCCGAACACGGGGCCGTCGCATGCGCCGGGGCACGGGGTGACGACTTGCGCCCATAACGAGTGAGGCCCGGCGAACACCGGGCGAGCGCGGCCCGGCTTGGAGACGGTCACGACGGTAAGCGCGCGCAGATCGAGCACCCGCACTCTCACCGTGGTCGAGAAATCGCCCGAATCGAACGCGATCTTGGACCCGTCGGGTGACTGCCACGGGTCGAACCAATTCGTCTTTCGTAACGTCCGGGTGGAACCGGTGCTCGCCGTCCACGCGCGCACCCCGCCCGAATCCATGAAGTACACGGTCTTGCCGTCCCGCGAGAACAAGCCCATCGTCGGTTCTCGGGACATGGCCACAGAGAAGGCCAAGGAGCCATCGGCCCCGCGAACTTGGAACTGGCTCTGGTCCGGTGGAACCGAGGAGTCGCCGTCCGCGGGCGTGTAGACGACCAGCACGTACGCGCCGCCGCTCGTGTACTGGATGCGGACGTCGTCGAACTGCGACACGCCCCGTCCAGGCGCGCGCGCCAGGGTCGCGACCGACTGAGTGGCGCCGTCGGAGATCGATCGGTAGCGGAGGTGCGGGTACGAGCTCGAGTCCGTCTCGATGTAAGCAACCGTCCCGCCGTCGGGACTCCACCCGTACGCCTGGATCCCCCCCGGCGCCGTGAACACATCGGTCGTCGTCGATGACTTGAGGTCGACGATCCTCAGCGTGTTTCCGCTCTGTACGAACGAGAAATGGTTCGCGTCGATCCACTTCGGCATCGACACGGTGCCGCCCTGGGTCAGCTGCCGCGCCTTGTTCGTCTTGACGTCGTACAGCCAGATCGAGCTCTGGAAGACGTACAGCGCCTGGCGCGCGCTCACGACATGGGTCGGCTTCTTGGTCGCCGTTGCGCTCGGCCGTACGCTCGGTGATCCGGTCTGCGAACCGGATGCAGCAGGGGCCGGCGCGCGCGTGTTGCACGACGCCAAGGCAAGGGCGATCGCGATCGGAAACAGGGCGGCTCGTCGCATCAACGCGAGTATAGGGAGGGGGTCACCACCCCGGAATGACCGAAGGTTCAGGCCTTCACGCCCGCGGTCAGTCGCTCGATCCGCTCTTCGACCGATCCGGTGAGGGGCTCGTAGTTGACGTCGTGCAGCTCGAGCAACCTCACCATCCGCTCATCGATCTCGTTCTGGAAATCGGGGTCGAGCGGCCGCAACCCGTCGGGGACGATCGGGAACTCGATCGGCAGATAGAACACGTGGGTGTACTGGCTCCGCAGCTGGTACTCCGCGATCTTCACGCACGCGTCCCAGAGGGCGAACTCTCGCCGCCGTTCCTGGTTGTCGAGCACCCAGCCCGCGTAGGCCATCACGTCGATCAACGAGCGGTCCCCGACGAAATCGTCGTGGATCATCTCGTTGTAGAGCTGCCGCATGAAGATCAGCGTTTCGACCTCGGGCGTGGCATCTTTGTCGAGCTTGAAACCGAGGGCGGCGACCTCGCGCGCGACCTCGGGAAGCAACGGCAGGCCTAACGGCTCGGCGACCGCTTCCGCGAGCGTGGTCTTTCCGGTCGAAAACGAACCGACGATGGCGACCCGTGGCATGGGCGACAGACTACCGGAACGCGGTCAGCTTCTCGCTGTGAGGAAAGAACGCGGCGAACATCTTGCGGAGATCAACCCGGGAGATCGCGCGCGTCGCAGCCGGTGCTCCGTCGATGATCGCTGTGGCGATCGTTGAGCGATGGATGTTCGTTTCCACGGCCTTCGGCGCCGGCACCACCGACAATGCGAAGAGCACGACGGTGACCCACGACAGGGCCCATGCGGCCGACAACGCGGCGCCCGCCGCGGCGTTAACCGTTCCCCACTTCGTGAAACGGACCAGCTTCGTCAGCATCCTCCCGCCGATGAAGAATGCGAGCGAAACGAGGACGAAGATCGCGATGGCTGCCGCCAGAGAAGCCGTCCCCTTGGAGAGGCCGAACAGGTCGCGGATCGGCGTCGCCAGAACGCGGTACCCGAAGACGGCGGAAAGGGTTGCGGCGATGAAGCCCACGAGCCCGGCCAGTGACATCAATAGACCGCGGCGCCAGCCGTGCCAGGCGAAGAATCCGATAACCGCGATGATCGCCGCGTCGACGATCACCGCGCGCTCCTATCCCTCGACCACGTCTCCCGCGATCGTGTTGATCTGCACCCCGAGGTCTTCCAGGTAGGCGAGACCTTGGTCGAGCGCATGCTCGTCGCCATCGAGCTCAAGTATCACCCAGCCGAAGTTGTCTTCGACGTTGGCTCGGCGGATGTTGGTCACGATGTCGAACCGTTTCCCCAGGTTGTAGATGATGGGTTCCTGCACGAGGGTTTCGGGGAAGGTCAAGTGGACCCGACGCTTCGCCATTCAAGCCTCCCCATTCTTCTTCGCACGGCCGATCGACAGCAGCGAGGCGTTCATCGATCCCGATCGGAACCCCTCGAGGTCCAGTGTCACGTGGACGAAGCCCAATCCCTTGAGACGCTCGACGATGTGCGCGCGCAGCGTCGGTTCGGCAAGCTGCTCGACTTCTTCGAGCGGTACCTCGATCCTGGCGAGGTCTCCGTGATCGCGCACGCGCAATTGCCGCAGGCCGAGGCTTCGGATGAACGCTTCGGCTTGCGCAATGCGATCGAGCCGTTCCGGCGTCACTTCGATTCCATAGGCGATGCGCGAGGCGAGGCAGGCCGACGCCGGCTTGTCCCACGTCGGAAGGCCGCGCGCGCGCGACAGCTCGCGGATCTCTTCTTTGTGAAGACCCGTCTCGAGCAAGGGCGCGCGCACGCCGTGCTCACGCGCCGCGCGGAGGCCGGGCCGGAAGTCGCCGGTGTCGTCGGCGTTGGTGCCGACCAGCACGATGGCGCGTCGATCGGTCGCGAGGCGATCGAGGACGACGAAAAGCTCGTCCTTGCAGTGGAAGCACCGATCCGGCTCGTTCCGCCGGTACTCGTGCCGTTCGATCTCGCGCGTGCGGATCTCCTCGTGACGCCACCCGCGCGCACGTGCGAGCGCCGCCGCCTGCTCCCGTTCGTCCGCGGCAAGCGATTCCGACACCGCCGTCACTGCGATCGAGCGTGGACCCAAGACTTCATGCGCGACGTCGGCAAGGAACGCGGAGTCGGCGCCGCCCGAGTACGCGACGATAGCGCCGGGCAGCTCGGCGATGATCCCCTTCAAAGCGTCGGAGCGATCCACCGGGTCCATTCTTTCCGCTCGACCGCGCGCGCGCTAGATGGGCACGACGTCGGCGGCAAGCGATACAAACGCGGCGGCAGGTCCCGACGGGATGACACCTGTGTCCAGCACAGCGCGCGCTTGCGCGAGCAGCGACGAGATCGTGTCCCGGACCTCGTCCACCGCACCGGTGTCCCGCAAGACCGCGCGCAGACGCTCCGCCCCCACCGGAGTCAGGTCTTCGGCGCCGAGGAGCTCGTCGAGCGTCGCGCGCTGCTCTCGGGTAGCGGCCTTGCGCGCGAGCGCGACGAGCAGCGTCTGCTTGCCCTCCCGGAGGTCCCCGTCCGCGTCCTTACCCGTCACGTTTGGATCGCCGAACGCGCCGATGAGGTCGTCGTGAAGCTGGAACGCCTCGCCGAGCGGCGCGCCGAAAGCAGCAAGCGCGTCGCGCACGTCGTCGGGCGCCGCAGCAAGCGCTGCCCCGATGAGCAAAGGCCGCTCGACCGTGTAGCGCCCGGATTTCAGGACGCTGATCCGGCGCGTCTCTTCCGGCGTCGCGTGGCCTCGCGCGGCCGCGAGCAGGTCGAGGTACTGCCCGCCGATCACCTCCGCGCGCATCGCGTGGTAGATGCGCGCGCCGTCGGACAGCGCCCCGCCGTCGAAGCCGGCCGTCCACCAGAGCTCACCCGCCAGCGCCATCGCGAGGTCTCCGGCCAGGATCGCCGCCGAGACGCCGAAGCGGTCGGCGCCGCGCCGGAAGGCACCCGCCGCCAACTGTCGATAGGTCGCCGGCGAGCCGCGCCGGAACGGTGAGCGATCCATCACGTCGTCGTGGATGATCGCGAACGTGTGGAGCAGCTCGAGCGAGGCGGCAGCGCGCGCGATCGAGTTGTCGTCGGTCCCTCCGCCGGCGCGGTAGCCCCAGACGCAGAAGGCCGGCCGCAACCGCTTGCCGCCCGAGCCCGCGACGCGCTCGAGCTCTATGAGAAGGTCCTCGGCGTCCGGGAGCACGCGACGGCGGTCTTCCAGGAATGCAAAGAGGGCGCGCTCGACGAGCCCGCGTACGTCGGCCGCGGCGGCCGTAGGGGAAGCTGCGTCCACGGGCCAAGCCTAACGGCGGACCGACGACGCACGCCATGAAACCGAACGTGTTCACAGGCACCGCTTCGCGGCAGCAAACCGGCCTCGATATCATCGGTCCACCGGAGGACCCGTGAAAGCATTCCGCAGGCTCGCCCTAGCCACCACCATCACCACGATCGGCGTCGTCGGCGTGGGCGGTCTCGTGCGTGCCACAGGCTCCGGCCAGGGTTGCCCGGCGTGGCCCAAGTGCTTCGGGCGCTGGTTCCCGCCGTTCGAATACCACGCGATCATCGAGTACTCGCACCGCGCGATCGGGGCCGTCGCCATCACGTTGCTCGGCGTGACCGCGCTGGTGGCCGTGCTGAAGCATCGCCGGGACCGGCCGCTCCTGATCGCAACCCTTATCGCGTTGCTCATGATCTTCGTGCAAGCAGGGCTCGGCGCAATCGTGGTGAACACCGGCCTCAACCCCACGCTCGTCACGGTTCACATCGGCACGGCGATGATCCTGGTCGGGCTGCTCGTATGGATCACCGTCGGGTCGTACTGCCGCACGCGCGCGGCGGCCGGCGTGATGAAGGAGCCGGTCGCGCGGTCGGTCGAGCAGCTCGCGGCCGCATCGGCGATCGCGACGTTCGCGCTGATCCTCATCGGGGCCTACGTTCGCGGCCAGGGAGCCGGGCTCGCGTTCAGCGACTGGCCGCTGATGCGCGGGACGCTGTTCCCGGCACTCGGCGGGCACGCGACGACGATGTTCATCCATCGCTTCGCCGCGGTGCTGACCGGCGCGATCCTCGCCGCGTTCATCTGGCGCGCGAACCGCGCGCGTCCGCGCGACGCCGCGGTCCGGATCTTCGCCAACGTCGCCGGCGTCGTTTACATGGCCCAGGTGATCGTCGGCGGGCTGCAGGTGCTGACGAAGCTCGCCGCACCGCCGGTCGTCGCCCACGTCGTGCTTTCGAGCTTGCTCTGGGCCTCGCTGGTGGCCGCGTACTCGGTCGCGCGCGGCCTGCACCGTCCGGTCGAGGCGCCTGCTGGGCGCGCAGAAGAGGTAGTGCCGGAGCGCACCGGCCTCGCGAATACCCTGCGCGCGTACGTCGCGCTCACGAAGCCACGGATCATCGTGCTGCTCGTCGTGACGACGGTCCCGACGATGATGCTCGCCGCGAGCGGGTGGCCGTCGGGCTGGCTGATCGCAGCGACTGTGTTCGGGGGGACGCTCGCAGCCGGCGCGGCCAACACGATCAACATGTACCTCGACCGGGACATCGACGCATTGATGAAGCGCACGTCACGCCGGCCACTCCCCGCTCACCAGATCGCGCCGCAGCGCGCGCTCGCGTTCGGCATCGCGCTTCAGGCGCTGTCCTTCTTCTTCATGTCGGCGACGGTGAACCTTACGGCTGCGCTCCTGACCCAGAGCGCGGTTATCTTCTACGTCTTCGTCTACACGATGGGGCTGAAGCGGACGACCTCGCAGAACATCGTGATCGGCGGAGCAGCCGGCGCCGTCCCCGTGCTCGTGGGCTGGGCTGCGGTGACCGGCCGGGTCGGCTGGCCGGCCGTCGTGCTGTTCGCGATCATCTTCTTCTGGACGCCGGCTCATTTCTGGGCACTCGCGATGCGCTACTCCGATGACTATCGAGCAGCCGGCGTCCCCATGCTTCCCGTGGTCGCCGGCCCGCGCTCGACCCAGCGTCAGATCGTCCTGTACGCGCTCATCACCGTCGCCGTCACGCTCGTTTTGCTCCCGGTGGCCCAGATGGGCCTCATCTACGTGGTCGCCGCCGCTGCGCTCGGGATCTGGTTCCTCCAACACGCCCTTCGCCTGTGGCGAACGGGAACGCCGGCGGCCGCGATGGGCGTCTTCAAGGCGTCCCTCGGATATCTCGCGCTCCTCTTCGCCGCGCTGGGGGTCGACGCGGTGATCCACATCGCCGCGTAGGCGCACTCACTGCACAAACGCACACTCGCCCATTGGAGTAAGCCCGCTGGGTGTGATACCTATTCGCCCTGGAAACGGGCATCACCGAACCCATGGAAGTGACGGGAAACACCTGCGCGGCGCAGGCGGCAGGCTGGGCAAGATGATCCTCTCGATCGGGGCCACGTGGTCCCGCATTGCCCGCGAGCGGCTCGTGCAGCGCCGGGTGCGGAGGGGAGATGGAGAGACGTAAGCTCGGTCGGCTCGTCCGGCCGGCGATCATCCTGTCGCTCGTCTTCCTCGGAACCGCTTGCGCGGCCCACGCACCGCAGGACTATCTCAAGAACCTCGCGGGGTCGGAAGCGCGCAAGGCCAACAACCTGTTCGTGCCGGTCTTTTGGATCGCGGCCTTCGTGTTCTTCTTCGTCGAGGGCCTCATCGTGTTCGCCGCGGTCAAGTTCCGGGACCGCGCCGGTCGCGAGGAGCCCAAACAGATCCACGGCAACTCCGCGCTGGAGCTGACCTGGACGGCGATCCCTGCTCTTATCCTCGCCGTGGTCGCGGTGCCGACGGTCCTCACGATCTTCAGCGTCGCAGCGAAGCCGGGGCCGAACCAGGTGAAGATCCACGTCGTCGGGCACCAGTGGTGGTGGGAGTATCAGTACCTGGGGACGACCCCAGAAGTGATCACGGCGAACGAGCTTGTCCTTCCGGTGAATAAGCCCGCGTATTTCACGCTCGACTCGGTCGACGTGATCCACAGCTTCTGGGTGCCGAAGCTCGCCGGCAAGCAAGACGTCGTGCCCGGGCGTACCAACACGCTCGAGTTCACCCCGTTCGAGACCGGCGAGTATTACGGTCAGTGCACCGAGTACTGCTCGCTTTCGCACGCGAACATGCGGCTGCGCGTGATCGTGAAAACGCAGGCCGATTACGACGCGTGGCTGCGAGAGCAACAGGCCCCCGCGGCCCAGCCCACGACCACCGAGGCACAGCAAGGCCAGCAGATGTTCATGAGCAACATCTGCATCACGTGCCACACGATCGCGGGGACCCAGGCTCAAGGGCAGCTCGGACCGAACCTCACCCACTTCGCGAGCCGCGGGACGTTCGCCGGCTCGATGTTCGACAACATGCCGGGCAACGTCGACCGGTGGATCCACGAGACGTCGCTGCTGAAGCCGGGCGTGATCATGCCGCGGTTCGGCTGCGGCCAGACGAACGAGCCCCCTTATGCGAGCATGAAGTGCATCTCCGACTCGGACATCCTAGCGGTCGTCGCGTACCTGGAGTCGTTGAAATGAACGCGAGCAGCATGGGAGAACGCTAGATGGCTACTGCGACCGTCACACGCCAGCCGCTCTTCTCGCGCCCTCGCTCGTCGCACAAGGGCGTATGGAGCTGGATAACCACCGTCGACCACAAGCGGATCGGCGTCTTGTACGGGTTCACCGCCTTTGCGTTCTTCCTCATCGGCGGGTTCGAAGCCCTGTTGATCCGCGCGCAGCTCGCGAGACCCAACGGTCACGTGCTGAACGCGAACCAGTATGACCAGGTCTTCACGATGCACGGGCTCACGATGATCTTCCTCGTCGTGATGCCGCTCTCCGCGGCGTTCTTCAACTACTTGATCCCGTTGATGATCGGCGCGCGCGACGTGGCCTTCCCGCGCCTCAACGCGTTCAGCTACTGGGTCTTCCTGTTCGGCGGCCTGTTCCTCTATTCGAGCTTCCTTCTCGGCGGCGCCCCCAACGGTGGCTGGTTCGGCTACGCCCCCCTCAGCGTCCAGAAGGTGACTGGATCGGTTCCGTTCGCGCACAACATGGACTACTACGCGATCGGGCTCATCATCTTAGGGATCGCGTCGACCGTTTCTGCCGTGAACCTCGTCGTCACGATCATCAACATGCGCGCGCCCGGCATGAGCTTCTTCCGGATGCCGGTATTCATCTGGATGGCGCTCGTCGTCCAGCTGCTGCTCGTATTCGCACTCCCTATCGTCACTATCGCGTTGTTCCTACTGCTCTTCGACCGGATCCTCGGGACGAGCTTCTACATCGCGTCGAACGGCGGTGATCCGGTCTTATGGCAGCACCTGTTCTGGTTGTTCGGCCATCCCGAGGTCTACATCCTGGTCTTGCCCGCCATGGGTATCGTTTCCGAGATCCTGCCGACGTTCTCCCGCAAGCCGCTGTTCGGGTATCCCGTGGTCGTGCTTTCGGGGATCGCGATCGGCTTCATGGGGTTCGGCGTATGGGCGCACCACATGTTCGCCACCGGCCTCGGGCCGGTCGCCAACTCCGCGTTCGCCGTCTCGACGATGTTCATCGCCGTCCCGACGGGGGTGAAGATCTTCAACTGGCTTGCGACCATGTGGGGCGGACGATTGCGATTCGATCCGCCGATGCTCTTCGCGATCGGCTTCGTCACGATGTTCGTCATCGGCGGCCTTTCCGGTGTGACGCACGCGCTCGTCCCGCACGACTACCAACAAACCGACACGTATTACGTGGTTGCGCACTTCCACTACGTCTTGTTCGGCGGCGCTATTTTCGGTTTGTTCGGCGGCATCTACTACTGGTGGCCGAAGATTTACGGCCGCAAGCTCAGCGGCAAGCTCGGCAAGTGGCACTTCTGGCTGATGCTGATCGGCTTCAATGTGACGTTCGGACCGTTCCACATCCTCGGACTTCAGGGCATGCCGCGCCGGATCTACACGTACGCCCCGGGCATGGGCTGGGATTTCTGGAACATGGTGTCCACGGTCGGCTCGTTCATGATCGCGGGATCGATCTTGGTCTTCATCTACAACGCGTGGCACTCACGCAAGTACGGGGAGATCGCGGGGAATGACCCTTGGGATGCCCGAACGATCGAATGGATGACGTCATCGCCGCCGCCTGAGCACAACTTCGACCAGATCCCCGTCGTGCACGCGCTCGACGACTTCTGGCACAAGAAATACGTGGAGGACAAAGGTGGCAAGCTCGTGCCGGTCCCGGCCGGTGGTGAGAACGGCCACAGCGAGCAGGCACCTGAGCACGAGGCCGGCGAACACGGAGGCGGGCACGGCATCCATCTGCCGTCGCCCTCGTATATGCCGATCCTCGCGGCCGTGGGACTACCGTTGATCGGATACGGCCTTATCTACGGCTTCTACATCTCGATCGTCGGCGGCCTGATCCTGTTGGGCGGGTTGTACGGGTGGGCCTTCGAGCCCGGCACCGAGTAGAGCGAAGGGAACCAGGTGGCAGATCAGGCGACGGTGGCTGCGGAAGTCCACCAAACGAGCACGGGCATCGAGAACACCAAGCTGGGGATGTGGGTCTTCCTCGGCTCTGAATGCTTGCTGTTCGGCGCGCTGATCTCGGTCTTCCTCTTGTATCGCAACCACGCGCTCGGCGGCGCGCGCCTGCACGATGTCTACGACATCCCCTTCACGTCGGTGAGCTCTTTCGTCCTCCTCATGAGCTCTCTGACGATGGTGCTCGCGCTCGCCGCGATCCAGCGTGGCGATCAGCACCGGCTGCGGACGTGGTTGCTCGCAACGGCCTTGCTGGGCATGACCTTCATCTCGGGACAGATCTATGAGTTCACGATCTTCGTACACAAGGGATTCACCGTTCACTCGAGCGTCGCCGGAGCGTCCTTTTACATCTTGACGAGCTTCCACGGAGCTCACGTCACGGTCGGCATCCTCATGCTGCTGTCGTTGTTTGGTATGTCGACGCGCGGGCTGCTTCCGAAGGAACGGGCCACAGCGGTGGAGTACATCGGGCTCTACTGGCACTTCGTCGACATCGTTTGGATCGTGATCTTCACCCTCGTCTATCTGATCCCCGCACCGAAGTAGGAGACCTGATGGCAGCAGGCGGCACTACAGCGACGAAAGAGCATGGTCACCCGAAGGAGAAGGTCTACGTCGTCGTCGCGCTGTGGCTCGCCCTCATCACCGGCGCAGAGATCACGATCAGCTACATCAAGATGCCCGACCCGGCGAAGATCGCCGCTCTCTTGATCCTGTCGATCATCAAGTTCGCTGCCGTCGTCGGTTACTTCATGCACCTGAAGTTCGACAACCCTGTCCTTCGGAAACCGTTCATCACCGGGGTCATCCTGGCCGGTGCCTTGTACACGATCGTGCTGCTGGCGTTCACGCTGCACTCGAACACCCCGCCGAGGTAGCCGAGACCGATGCCCTGGAGCTGGTCACACCCGCAGTGGCACCCCACGGTGTGGCTTCTCTGCGCGGTCCTGCTCTGTGGCTACTACCTCGCGCTGGACTACATCGGTCCGAAGCGCGTGCAACCGGGCGAGCCCGTGGCAACTCGCGCCCAGAAGCGCAATGCGATCCTCGCCGTCGCGACGATCTTCGTCGCCGGGGAGTGGCCGATCCACACCCTGGCGGAGCGCTACCTCTACAGCGTCCACATGATCCAACACCTGCTCCTTGTGCTTGTTGCGGCGCCGCTGATGGTTGCAGCCACACCCCCGTGGATGGCGCGCGCGCTATTCCCCGGACGGCTGATGAACGTCGCGCGCTTGGTGACGCGGCCGTTGCCCGCGCTCATCCTTTTCAATGCGACGCTCGTTTTCACGCACTGGCCGACGATGGTGGACGCGTCCGTGCACTCGGAGTGGGCGCACTTTGGTCTCCACGTGCTGCTCGTCTTCACGGCCATGATCATGTGGATGCCGGTCCTCAGCCCGATCCTGGAGTTGCCGCGCCTCTCCTACCCCGGGCAGATGCTGTACCTGTTTCTCCAGTCCCTGGTGCCGACGGTTCCGGCGTCGTTTCTGACATTCGGGAGCAGGCCCCTCTATCACGTGTACACAACATTCCCGCGGATGGGGATCTCGGCATTGGCGGACCAGCGGTTCGCCGGGATCGAGATGAAATTGATCGGCGGCGCGATCCTATGGGCGTTGCTCGTGGCCATCTTCATCAAGTGGTACCGCATCGAGAACCGTGAAGGAATCGACCTGCTCAGCTATCGCGACGTGGAAAGGACGATGAACCGGACGGAGCTGACGAAGCATGGGTGAGTTCCGGAAGCGGATCCTGCGTCCGCTGAGCTTCCCGCTCATCGCCGTCCTGTTCGTCGGCGCGCTCGTTATCAGCCTGTCTCGTGTTCTGCTCGCCGTCCCGACCGCGAGTTCCACGCTCATCGCACTCATCGTCGCGGCGGAGGTGCTCGGGATCGCAAGCCTCATAGCGGCCACGAGCCGCACGAAACCTGCGCAGCGCGCGCTCATGCTCCTACTGGCGCTCAGCCTTATCGGTGGGGGCGTGGCGAGCGCCGAAATCGGCACGCGTCACGAGGAGCTCGTGGTCGGCGTTCCCGAGGCGATCGCGGCGAAGAGCATCGCCTTCAACACCAAGGAGCTGCACTTCCCGGCCGATACGAAGGTGCAGCTGACGTTCACGAACGACGACATCTCCGTGCAGCACAACGTCGCCATCTTCACCGACCCCTCACAGAGCACCAACCTGTTCAGGGGTTCTGTGATCACCGGTCCGGCGTCGATCCCATATGCGGTCCCTCCACTGAAGCCCGGCCACTACTACTTCCACTGCGACATCCATCCGCAGCAGATGAACGGAACCGTCATCGTCGGCGGCCCGCCGGGCGGTCCGACCACCCAGCCGACCAATGTCTCGACCGCTCCGCCGTCGACGAGCTCGCCGACGCCGCCGCCGCCCGGCGGTCAGGCGCAGAACGTGCTAGTCATCGCGAAGAACATCGCGTTCAACGTCAAGACGATCGACCTGAAGGCGAACTCCCTGATCTCGCTGACTCTCGACAACCAGGACCCAGGGATCCCGCACAACCTCGAGATACTGACGGGCCCGAACGGCTCGACCCTCGTCGCCGGACCGGCGCCGTTCGGCGGCCCCGCGAAGCAGACGTGGACCTTCACCGCACCCGCTCCGGGGACGTATTACTTCCATTGCATCGTCCACCCGCAGCAGATGAATGGGACCGTGACCGTCCGGTGAGCGCCGCCGCCTCCGGCGGCGGGACGATCGGCCGAAGGCACTTCCTCAAGCTCGCGGGGCTCGGTGCAGGCGCGCTCGCGATCGCGCCGATCCTCGAGGCATGCTCGAAATCCGGCGTTCCCATCCCGCCATCATTGCGAGCAGCCGCGCGCAGCCTGGGCGGCGAGAAGTCAGACCTTCAGCTGTTTCCCGGCGGCCAGGAGTTCCTCTCGTCGCGCGCGCAGCGGTTTCCGTTCGGCATCACCGACATCGATGGGATGCAGATCCTCGGCCCGCCGGCGCGCGTCTGGATCGGCCAGGGATCCTCGGCGCATGGCCCGATCACCGCGACCGTCGAGAAATACCGAGTGCTGGACGAGCCAGGCGACCCGACCGGCTTCTACGTCGCCACGCTGCCGATGCCGCCGAGCGGCCTCGCGTGGACGATGGTCGACGCGCAAGGGATCTACGGCATCGCGCCGGTCACGATTCTCGACGCGCCGACCACACCCGGGATCGGACAGCGAGCGATCTCGGTGGCGACGCCGACCCCGGGACATCTCCTCGGGGTGACGAGCATGTGCACGCGCAAGCCCGTCTGCCCCATGCACACGGTTTCGTTGGACGCGGCGCTGCGCGCGCGCAAGCCGATCGTGTTCACGATCGCATCGCCGCTGCTGTGCACGTCGCGCACCTGCGGCCCCGTCGTCGACGAGGTGGTCGACGTGCGCGCGCGCCACCTGAAGGATGCGATCTTCATCCACGCCGAGCCGTACAAGGGCAACATGGCGACGATCCTCTCGCCGACGGCGACCGCGTGGAAGATCCCGAGCGAGCCCTGGGTCTGGATCATCGACCGGACCGGCGTGGTGCGCGCGCGCTTCGAAGGCCCGGTCGTGGCTTCAGAGATCGAGGCTGCTCTCCGGCCGGTGGCTACTCCATAAAGGCTCGCACCCGGACGAGGGGCACCGGCCGGTTGGGGCGGCAGACGACGAAGCCGGCGGCGCGCGCGCAGTTGGGTACTACGTCGAGCGCGCGCAGCGCCGCTTCGAATCCCGTGACGGTCGGAGGATCGTCGATAAGCAAGTAGGCCGGGTGAGGGCTGTTCGCGACGGCTTCGACGTAGGGGTGATATCGGCCGTTGTTCGCCGGCGCGACGATGACGCGCTCGTCGGAGATGAACGTGATCGCGTACGCGACGGAGTACGGTCCGTAGGCCAACCGGATCTGCTGCTGCTCCAAGGCGCGCGCGATCGGTTCGATAGGGAGTGGCGTCGAGATATCCCACGCCGGCCACGCAGGCCGTCGTTCGATCATCACGACGAGTCCGGACAAGGAAAGAGCGGCAACGAGGATCAGCGCGATCGCAGCCGAGGGTTTCCAGCGCCGCGCGAGAGCATCGATTCCCGCGCCGGCGAGGAGCGCGACCACCGGCCAGATGAAGAAAACGTACCGAGCGTCGGCTCGGTAAGACAGCGGGAACAGCGGATACAGCACCACGTACCAGAGGCCGATCATCGCGAACAGCCGGACCTTCTTCACGCGGAGGCCGAAGAGGAACGCCCCGAGACAGCCGGCGTATAAGACCACGCCGACGTATGGGGGCAGCCAATGGTGGGTTTGCGGCTCTTGGAATCCCAGCGCTTGTGGCAGCGCGAGCGTGAAGAAGCGCACGAACGTCGACGGGAACCCCGGCAGCGCATGACCGATCGGATGACGCAGCGAGCGCCACGGGTGCCGGAAGTTGTACACGAGCCATGGCATCGCACCGAGCGCGGCGCACGGAATTACCGGCCACAGGCTCTTCAGGTGCGAGCGCAGCCGCCACAGCAGCCACCCCGTCACCGGGACCGCGACGTAGAGGATCTGAGGCGTCTCCCACCATCCGAGCCCGAGGAACAGCCCAAGCAGAGCGGCGTCTTTCCCTTGGGGTGACTCGGCTTGCGCGAGCCGAAAGCCAAGGAGGATCACCGCCAGCTCGATGACCAGCGCCGGGGAGTAATGCCCGCGCGCCTTCGTCGACCACCACACGAACATCGTGGAACCGAGTACGAGAATCGCGAATGCGATGCCGCTCGCGCGGCGACCGATCGAGCGAAGTCCGATCCTCCAGACGAGGTATGCGGAAAGACCGAACATGCAGAGTGGGACGATCTTCAACGCGACCGCGTTGATCCCGAAGATGCGGAACGAGAGTGCGACCAGGAATGCCTCGAGACTGCCTCCATCCGATTGTCCCCAGAAGAACGCCGGCAG
>Ga0209577_10001915_pt1 | contig 20331 bp, 20 predicted proteins | sample GraSoiAngelo_109_FD_185874 | JGI IMG/M metagenome (GOLD analysis project Ga0209577, IMG submission 185874) | Grasslands soil microbial communities from the Angelo Coastal Reserve, California, USA - 14_0903_12_20cm (SPAdes) (version 2) | ecosystem: Environmental > Terrestrial > Soil > Grasslands...
CGGCGGGCCAGCGTCCTGCAGTCGGCGCGGAGCTCGTCCCACGTCTGGGGGCCGCGATTCGGATCGAGGCCCGCCTCCTGAAACTGCTGTTTGTTCCACGTCAGGGCGTACACATCGTAGCCCATCTGCGGATAGCCATACATCGTCCCGCCGCCGAAATCAGAGAGCGCCGCCACGTCGGGGGAGACGGCCGCCAGCCATCGCTTCGCCATCGCGGGGGCGACCTGCTCCAGCATCCCCTCCTTGAGGAAGCCGGAGGCCCACGAGTGATCGATGAAGATGATGTCCGCGATGTTCCTCCCCGCCGCAGCCGCGAAGATCTTCTGCTCCATCGTGTCGTAGTCAAGGCCGACAAGTTCGACGTGGACGTTGCTCGTGGCCTCGAACGGCTGGAACAGGGCCGGATCGTGCAGCGGACTGACCGGACCTGCCGCGACATCCCCCGCGGGATACCACAGCGTAATCGTGGTCTTGGCCTGTGCCCCGACAAAGGATGTGCTGCCGGCCAAGACGACGGCCAGGGCGCCAACCAGCACTGCGCGGCCTCGCATCGCGACGTCCCTCCTCGGCGTTCAGGTAGTTGCGGCTTGCCAGCCTGCCAGTAGCCTTTCCAGCACCGGCGACACGGTCCCTCCTCTCGACCCCGCGCGGCCCTGCGTGGGGCTCAGGGACGGTCGATGATCTCGACCCAATTGGGATTCCGGCCCATGGGATATCGATGCCGCGGGGCGAGCGCGCCCGTTTCCCGATCGATCGCGTAGACCGTCATGCTGTGCGACAACTGTCCGACCGCGAGGAGGTAGCGGCCGCGAGGATCGATGTTGAACCCGCGCGGCTGCTGCTCCGTCAAGAAACTGCCGGTCGCCGCGAGGCGCCCGCTGCCCGCGTCGATCTTGAAGCCGGCGAGCGTGCTGGAGACGCGCTCGGAGGCATAGAGGAACCTCCCGTCGGGCGTGACATGCAGGTCCGCGGCCGCGAATGGCGGGGGGCCCGCGAAATCCGGCGGCAACCCGCGCGCCGTGCCGGCGGGCCGAAGCGTCCCCGACGCCGCGTCGAACTGATAGGCGGCGACGGTCGCGTCGAGCTCGTTGGTCGCGTAGGCGAACCGGCCGCCCGGATGGAACACGAGGTGGCGGGGGCCTGCCCCCTTCGCCGACTCGACGAAGGGCGGCGTGTTCGGCGCGAGGCGCCCCGTTGTCTGGTCGAACCTGTACTGGAGAATTCGGTCGCCGCCGAGACTGGGGACGAACAGATAGCGATTCGACGCGTCGACGATGATCGAGTGCGGGTGCGGAGGCGTCGGGATGACCTGGACGGGCCGCGCCTGCACCACTCCCTGCTCGCCGATCGGTTGCACCGAGATCGTATCGCCCGAATAGGACGCGCCGAACAGGAACCGCCCGGTCTTGTCGGTCGAGAGGTAGGCCGTATTGTCCGGCAGCGGCGCGGTCGCGAGGAGGGTCAGCGTGCCGGCCGCCGCGTCGATCGCGAGGGTCGAGACCGCAAAAGGGGCCGAACGGAGCGAGGCGTAAAGGAACCGGCGGCTTGGGCTAACGGCGAGGGGCATGACCGGGCCGGGCACCGGCACCCGCTGGACGAGGCTCACCGCGCCGGTCCCGTCGTCAAGGGACATGACGTGGATCTCCCGGCTGTCGGCGTTTGAGACATAGACCACAGCCGGAGGCACTATTTCACGGAGCCCAGAGCCAGGCCGCGCACCAGGTGCCGCTCCACAAACATGAACAGGATCACCACCGGCACGACGCCCACGAGCGCCGCCGCCATCAGATAGTGCCACTGCACCGCCCACCGCCCGATGAACGTGTACAGGCCCACCGTGAGGGTCCGCATCTCCGTGCGCGAGATGAACGTCAGCGCGAAGATGAACTCGTTCCACGCCGTGATGAAGACGTAGATGATCGTCGTCACCACTCCGGGCGCCGCGACCGGGATCGCGATCCGAAGAATCGTCTGCGCGCGCGTGCACCCGTCCACGAGCGCGGCCTCCTCGATCTCCGCGGGGATGGCCCGGAAATAGCTCGCCAGCATCCAGGTGGAGAACGCGAGCGTGAAGACGGTGTTCGTCACAATGAGCGCCCAGTACGTGTCGAGCCAGTGCAGCGCCGCCATGATCTTGAACAGCGGGATGAGGACGACAATCGGCGAGAACATCTGGATCAGGAGCAGCAGCAGCATGAACCCCTGCCGCCCGCGAAAGCGCAACCGGGCGACGGCGTATCCCGCGGGAATCGCGGCCGCCAGGTTCAGCGCGGTGGCCCCCACCCCGATGATCAGGCTGTTGCGCAGGTAGGCGCCCAGCGGATACCGCGCCCAGATGTCGGCGAAGTTCTGCAGGGTGAACGGGGCGGGCACCCACGACGGCGGGACGCGATAGACGTCGTTGAGCGTTTTCAACGAGGTCGAGAGCATCACCAGGATCGGGAACAGGAGCACGAACAGCGCGAGCCCTGAGAGCGTCCACCCGCCGCCCTGCAGGATGACCGCCCGCCACCGCCGGGAGCGCGCACGCCGGCGGCGGAGAGCCGGCAGCCGGACGGCGACCGCCGCGGGCTGGTCGGGCATCTAGGCGACCTCGCGGAAGTACAGGCGCGCGTAGAGCAGGCTGAACACCAGCAGCGTGACGAAGGTGATGACGGCGATCGCCGAGGCCGGTCCGAAATCGAGGAACTGGAACGCCGTCTTGTACATGTGCGTCACCAGGATATCCGTCGTGTTCATGGGCCCGCCCTTGGTCACGATGTACGGGACGGAGAAGTCGTTGAACGTCCAGATCACCGACAGCAGGCTGCCCATCACGATCACAGGTCTGAGAAACGGCAAGGTGACGGAGACGAAGCGGGCTCCAACGCCGGCGCCGTCGATGGCGGCGGCCTCGTAGTATTCGGGCGAGATCGCCTGCAGCCCGGCGAGGAAGACCAGGGCAAAAAACGGCAGACCGATCCAGATATCGACGGCCATGTTGGCGGCAAACGCGGTCCGCGGCTCCGCCAGCCAGGCCGGCGGGTGCGGCCACAGGCCCGTCGACTTGAGGAACTGGTTGAGCAGACCGAACTGACTGTTGTAGGTCCACTGCCAGACGATGGCGCTGATCGGGTACGGGATGGCCCAGGGGATGACGGTAAGCATCCGCGCGACCTTCCGGCCGCGGAACGGCAGGTTGAGCAGGAGCGCCATGGCCAATCCCGCGCTCGTCTTCACCGTCACGCCGAGCGCCGTCCAGAGAAAGGTGCGCCGGAAAATCTGCCAGAATGCCGGATCTGCGCCCAGGGCGCGAAAGTTGCCCCAGCCGACGAATCCCCTGACCCGACCGAGCTTATCCGTGGCGCCGAACGCCGTGACGATCGTGGTTCCCACCGGATAGAAGATGAACGCGGCCATCAGCAGCAGCGCCGGGCAGAGGAACAGAACGGCGAGCCGCTCCTCCGCCGTGAGCCTCGAGGCGGCCCGGGCGATCACGCCGCGGCCCGGGGACACATGCGGGCCGGCGCGGGCGGGATGGGAGAGAGGGGCTCCGGTCTCAGGAGCCCCTCTCCGCTCACTTGATTCCCCGCGCCGTGTCGATCTCCTTGCATGCATCGTCGAGCGCCGCCTTGGCGCTCTTGGTGTTGAGCAGCGCCGCGGTGACGGCGTCCCACATGACGTCCTCGACCTTCGACCAGTCGGCGGTGAGCGGCCACGGCTTGGCGGTGGGGAGCTGCTGGATGAACGGCCGGTAGAAATCCGTCTGGAAATACGCGTCGCGGGCCACGCTCTTTTCCGTGGGCAGCATGCCGAAGTCCTTGTCGAACTCCAGCCGGGGCCCATCGCGGTACGCGTACTCGAGGAACTTGACGACCGCATCCTTGTTCTTGGCGCTCTTGAACACGATGATCGAGTCGGTCACGAGGAGGGTGTGCTGAGGCTTCCCCTGGTTGTGCGGCATCGGCGCGACCGCAAAGGGCATGGTCTTCGCCCGCTCCTGGATCATCCCCCCGAACCAGGGTCCCGTCTCGATCATCGCGAGCTTGCCGGCCAGGAACAGGTCCTGAAGCGTTCCGCGATCGTTCTCCCCCACGTTGGGCTCGGTGACCTTGTCCTTGTTCGCCAGGTCCACCATGAACTGGAGGGCTTCCACCCCCGCGGCATCGTTCACCCGGCACCGGCCGTAGCTTCCATCGGGATTGGTGACGAAGAAGTCGCCGCCGTTCCCATAGAGATAGTACACGTACTCCGTCAGCTCGGCGAACTTTTTGCCGGAGACGCCGATCCCGTACACCCCCGGCGACTTCGCCGCCTCTCTGGCCGCGGCCAGAAGGTCCTGCCACGTCTGGGGCGGAGTCTTGACCAGGTCGGTGCGGTAGTAGAGAGACCGGGCGCTCAGAGCGACCGGGACGCCGTACAGCCGGCCGTTGATGCGCGCCTCGAGCGCCGGCTGGATGAACTTGTCGATGAACGCCTTGGGGAGCAAGGTGTCGGCGGGCTGGACGACATCCATCTTGTTGAACTCGATGATCCATCGCGTGCCCACGATCGCGATGTCCGGAGCCTGATTCCCCGCGATCCAGGTGACGAGGCGGTCGTGCCCTTCGTTCCAGGGCACGACGACGTTGTCCACTGTGACGCCCGGGTTCGCCGCCTCGAACTCCTTTTTGAGCTGCTGCCAGAACGTGTTGTATCGCGCGTCGTACTCCATCCACACCGCCCGGACCGATGCCGCCCCGCCCCCGCGGGCCGGGAGCGCCAGAAGGCCGATGCACAGCGCCGCGATGGCCGCGAGCGCAACCTTCCTCTGCATTGGAATTCACCCCCCTCTCGATCTCGCGGCCCCGTCTCCGGTGCTTGCGCGGGATGCCGCGGCAGGAGAACGACCCATCCTTCCTCCGAAAGATTGACGGAGTGGCAGTGAAATTCTGCGGACCCGCGGCGCGTTTCCTTCACCCCGCGTCAAGCCCCGAGCGCCCGCTGGGCCGCTCCAGGACGGCGTGAGGTCGGTCGCCGGCTACGCTCCCAAGTAAGCCGTGCAGGTAATCTCTACGAGGAGGTCGGGGTGCACGAGCGAAGCGACCTGGACAAGTGTGCTGGCCGGCCGGTGTTCCCCGCAGTAGCGGATCCGGACCGGATTGATGACGGTGCGGTCGTCCATGTTCGTCAGGTGGATCAAGACGCTGGTGAGCCGCGAAAAGTCCGCGTTGAAGTGGGCGAGCACGGCTTTGAGGTGCTCGAAGATCTGCTCCGCCTGCCGCCGGGCGTCTCCTTTCCCGACGACCCGGCCGTCCCTGTCGATCGCGACGATCCCCGAGATGTAGAGGGAATCCCCCGCCCGCACGGCGTCGCAGTAGTGACTGACCGGGGGCGGAAGCACCCCCTCGAGACGAATCCGCCGGATGCCGGGGATTTCTCCACCCCCTCAGCCACTCTGATCAACGCCCCGGAGCGCGGGCGTTTCTTGCCCGGGCGGACCTCCGGCCCGCATAAATCTCGCTAGCGTTCGCGCGACGTTCCGAACACCGCTACACACCCCGTCAAGCAGTTGGGGAAGACGTTGTTGGCCGGCAAGGGCACGAATACGCGGTTGTTCTCGGGATCGACGGCCACCGAGTGCGTGCTCCCTGAGGGGTGCACGCCCTGCACCGCCGCCACGTTCAGCGCCGGCACCAATTGGCTCAAAAATTCGCGTTGCGCATCGATGACACCGAGCACGGGGCCGGAGGGGTTGCCACGTGAAGCGGTGTAGTAGTGTCCGTCGCCTGGATTGAACGCCACTTGGTCGGATCCTCCAACACCCGCCACGTGCGCGGTGATGTGCCCCGTCTGCGCATCCATGATCACGTGCTGGGGCGCTGCTGTGTTCGAATCCTTCGCACTCCACACCTGCCCCTCCGTATCGAAGACCGTGCTGCAGCCGAGGAGCAGATCCTGATGCGGCCCGAGGGCAAGTCCGGCCGGTTGACAGAAATCGACCGCAAATTCGGTTTCTACCTCACCGGTGGCCGGATTGATTCGCGCAACCGCCCCGTGCGGACCGGAGCCATCTCCAGGTCCGTTCACTTCGGGGATGGAGAGATAGAACCTGCCGCTGCGACGATCCCACACCGGCTGCTCTGCGCCGTTGGTCGCATCTGTGAACGCGATGTGCTGCCCAACGGTGAGCTGTCCGGTGTCCTTATCGACCTGGATCAGCGTGGCGAACGGTGGGGTATCGGCATTATTGACCACCAGGAGCAGCCCATCCTCCGGATCGTAGGCGAGTTCATCCGACCGCAGATCGTCGCCGGCGTTGGTGGTAGCCTCGTCAGCAATCTTGTCTGTTCTGAGATCAATGGAGACCACCCGGCTGGCGGCGTCGGTCACGAAGAGCCAGGGGAACGCCACCACAACCCCGTTGGGACCGGAAGTGGAGTTGTCGCCGGTGAAGCCCTTGAACCCGCCCGAAATCTGCTTGACGAAGACACCTTTCTCAGTATCAACAACGTCGACGACGGCGTTGGAACGATCGGCGAGATAGTACCGGTGGGTCTTCGGATCGACCCAGCTGATGTCATACACGTACATATTGCCTCCCGTCGTATTTGCTTCGCTGCCTGAAACGGGAATGGCCGTGAGAAACCTCACCGTCCCATTCCCATCGTCGTCGGCGCGGCTCGAACTGGGAACGAGCAGCAGGACAGGAACGAGCACAACGACCAGCAGCAAAAGCGCTCGCGGGCACTTTCGGATCACGGCAGAGCCCCCCCTTTATGGTGCAATTAATGCCAGACCCTCACCTGGAACTGTCGTAGATCGCGCGGTAACTCCAGTTCAGTCGCGCGGAGGAACATCCTGCCGATCGCATGTTCCTCGCTCTCTAGGACAGCGCCCGTATCCAAATGGACACGGCTTGGCGGGGCCGAGCGGCCATCTAACTGGAGGTCATCACCGTAAGGTGTGAAACCGCGCAATCGTCCTATTAGGCGCAGACTGTAAGCCCTGCGGTTCGTCGAGCGGGAAAACGTCAGGGGCTTGATCGCGTGAGGCGACCAAGCCCCCGAGTTGTGCTCGAGCTGAGCTTCCTGCTACATGCGAGCGCCGGTGAGACTCTGCGCCGATTTTTCCTGACCAAGAAAGTCCAGCAACTCCGGGTTCACTTTGTCTGCGTGCGTCCAGTTGATGGCGTGAGGCCCACCCTCGACCACCACCAGGCGGGCTCCCTTGACCAGCTTCGCGGTCCGGAGTCCCGAGGCTGTGATGGGAAGAATCCGGTCGGCATCACCGTGCAAGACCAGCGTTGGGATATCGATGCGCGCCAGGTCCTTGCGGAAGTCGGTATACCATGTTCGCACGCAGGCGACACTGGCCGCGGCAGAGGCGCCGGCGGCGAGGTTCCAACTGGCGTGGACCGCCTGGTCGCTGACGCGCTTGCCCAGCAGGAGGTCGGTGTTGTAGAAATTCTTGAAGAAGTCTGTGAAAAAGGCATAGCGGTCGGCCACCACGGCTTTCTCGATCCCCTGGAAGACGCTGAGGTCCATTCCTTCCGAGTTGTCCGCCGCTTTCAACAGGTACGGGGGAACCGAAGAGATGAACACCGCCTTGCTCACACCCTGCGATCCGTATTTCCCTAGGTAGCGGGCCACCTCGCCGCCGCCCATCGAGAAGCCGACGAGCGCGAATTCACGCAGCTCGAGCGTCGTCACAAGCTTGCGCAGATCCTCGGCAAAGGTGTCGTAGTCGTAGCCCGTCGTCGGCTGGCTGGACCTGCCGAACCCCCGCCGGTCGTACGTGATGATCCGGTGACCCGCAGCCATCAAACCCGGGACCTGCTTCTCCCAGGAAGCCCCGCTCAGCGGGTACCCGTGGATCAGGACGACGGGCTTGCCCGAACCGTGGTCCTCGTAGTAAAGATCGATGTTGCCTGAGTTCTCCTTGCCGACGTTTATGTATGGCATCGAGACTCTCCTCCCCTGCGATTGTAAACTCGCCGTACAAGACGGAGCCCCGAACTCCGCCGGGCGCTCTGCCTGAATGCGCGACCCCCTTTCGCAATAGCCTCCCTCAACGTTTTCGCTTGGAGATTCTCGGGTTCTTCCAAAAAACCGGTTCCAAAGAACCAGACCTGCTCAATTCTTCTGGGGGCGCCGTGAAGGAAACTGCGGTGGTTGGCGTTGCCTGATCAGCGTACTTCACCCTGCCGACGATTACAAGACAGAATACGTGTTCGTGAACGACGAACGAGCGGGGGCAGTCTACTCCCTGAACAAATACATCCCGACCAGAGTTGCCCCCCCGATCAGACCCATTAAGACTGGATTGGGCACGAAGTATGGAAAGACCATGAGGACCATGCCGCCGATGAGCGGGCTGCTCCTCTTGGACTTCCGCCCGCGCGCGAACGCGACCATCCCGATCACGCTGAACACGACGCCGAGAATCAACGTCATCATGAGCAAATGCCCAACCCTTCTTGGACGCGGCTTAAGCCTCGCCTGGGGCATACCCACTTCTGATCACGGCTAGACGCGGGAAAGAGCCTCCGGCGTGCGCCGCCATCGGGCCCCTGTGGAGGCGCCGCTCGACGCGGCACCAGGGTCTCTTCATTGGCGGTCTGCCGTGCTATGCTGAGCGGGAGCCTGACTACGCCTGTCGCAACTGGAGATGCTCATTGACGAGGGCGATTCGTAATATCGCGATCATTGCGCATGTGGACCACGGGAAGACGACGTTGGTCGATGCCATGCTATGGCAGAGCGGCACCTTTCGCGCCAACGAAACCATGGTGGAACGGGTGATGGATTCCAATGTGTTGGAGCGCGAGCGCGGGATCACCATCCTGGCCAAAAACACCGCCATCTTCTATCACGACACCAAGATCAACATTGTGGATACTCCAGGTCACAGCGATTTTGGCGGCGAGGTGGAGCGCGCGCTGAAGATGGTGGATGGGGTGATGCTGCTGGTGGACGCCAGCGAAGGTCCCCTGCCCCAGACGCGCTATGTGCTGAGCAAGGCGCTGGAGGGCGGCCTGCCGCCGATCGTCGTCATCAATAAAATCGACCGTGCGGACGCGCGTCCGCAGCAGGTGTTGAACGAAGTGTACGACCTGTTCATCGATCTGGATGCCAAGGAAGAGCAGCTCAATTTTCCCGTCCTCTACACCAACGCCAAGGCGGGGACCGCCTCGACCAGCATCGCGCAGGCGGGCGAGGATCTGCGCCCCCTGTTCGAAGCGATCGTGTCCACTGTTCCCCCGCCCGGCGGAGCGGCCGCAGCAGCCCTGCAGGTCCTGGTGGCCAACCTCGATTACAACGACTATCTCGGCCGCATGGCCATCGCGCGCGTGTTCAACGGCACGCTCAAGACCGGCGAAGAGGTCGGCATTGCGAAGCTGGGCGGCTCAGCGCTCAGGACGCGCATTACCAAGATGTTCTCGTTCAACGGGCTCAAGCGGGTTGAGATCGAGTCCACCGAACTGGGTGACATCATCGCGGTCGCGGGCGTCGAAGGGATCGCCATCGGCGACACCATCACCGATGCCGAGGCGCCCGCTCCCCTGCCCCGCATCAGGGTCGATGAGCCGACCCTCGCCATGCAGTTCAGCGTGAACACGTCGCCCTTTGCCGGACGCGAAGGGACGTATGTGACCTCACGCCACCTGCGCGAGCGCCTCGAGAAAGAGGTCCTCACCAACGTCTCGCTGCGTGTGGAAGAAACCGACAGCACCGACTCCTTCAAGGTCATGGGCAGAGGCGAGCTCCACCTCGCCATCCTCATCGAGACGATGCGCAGAGAGGGCTACGAGCTGATGGTGGGCAAGCCGGAGATCGTGACCAAGACGGTCGACGGCAGCCTCATGGAGCCCATGGAGGCGCTCACCGTTGACGTGCCCGAGAACTTTGTCGGGGTGGTGGTGGAGACCCTGGGCGTCCGCAAGGGGCAGATGACCAACATGCACAACCACGGCTATGGGCGGGTGCGCCTGCAATTCCGGGTTCCCAGCCGCGGCCTCATCGGCCTCCGAAGCGAGCTCCTCACCGACACGCGCGGCACCATCGTCATGAATTCGCTCTTCGATGGCTACACCGAATGGATGGGCGAGGTTCCCCATCGCCCCACGGGGGCGCTGGTGGCCGACCGACCGGGCGTGACGACATCCTACGCCCTCTACAAGCTGCAGGAGCGCGGGGAACTGTTTGTCGGGCCGGGGATCGGCGTCTACGAAGGCATGATCATCGGCGAACATTCGCGCGAGCAGGATCTCGACGTCAACGTCGCGCGAGAAAAGCATCTCACCAACATGCGGGCGTCCACCGCGGATGAGGCCATCCGCCTCGTGCCGATGCGGACCCTGAGCCTGGAACAGGCGATCGAGTTTATCGCGGACGACGAGCTCTTGGAGGTCACCCCACGATCCCTGCGGCTGAGGAAGAGGATCCTGCAGTCAAACCGCCGGCCCAGGAAGAACGCGGCCACCGTGAGCGCCCGGGAATCTTAAGGGAGGGAGATCCATGGGATCTTCGCCCGACGACCTCAGAAAGGACGTGGACGGAGGGGACGGCATCCTCACGGTACGCGGGAGCCAGCTGCATAGGACGTGGCAACGATCCCGCCCGGCGGCGTGGCCTATGCCCACATTCACGTAGGGTTTGAGGTCATGCTCTACATTCTGCAGGGCAAGGTCCGCCACGAGTATAGAGAGTCTGTGTAGTGACATGGGATCCGGCTCACCCGGCCGCCACGGCGGCTAGGGATGGGAGTGCCGCAGTGATTGGTCGGCCGCCTCCCGCCCGACCGGCAGGATCGCCGATCGGACCCGCACCGCGACCACCCCCGCCAGATACGCCTTCAACAGGTCGAACCAGAAGAACGGGAGGACTCCCACCTGCACGGCGTGCGGCAGCGTGTGGACGACCCCCGAGAGGATCAGTCCAACCGCGCCGAGCCCGTAGATCACGAGGATGCCCGCGACCATCGCCGGGTAGACGTACGTGAGGAAGCTTTTCCTCTCGTGGCCCTGAGCCGCGATGTCCGCGGCCCCGCCCACGACGAGCGCCGCGAGCGGATAGGCCCACAGGTAGCCTCCCGTCGGCCCCATCAGGACCGGCATGCCGCCGTGCAGCCGGGCGAAGACCGGGAGGCCCGCCCCGCCGAGCAGGATGTACACGAGCTGGCTCAGGAACGCGCGGCGGGCTCCCAGGATCGCGCCGGCCGCCAGCACCGCAAACACCTGCAGCGTGAACGGGACACTCGTCACAAACGGCAGCGTCACGCTGATCTGCGCGCACACGGCGGTCAGGGCCGCAAAGAGCGCGACCAGGCTCATGTCTCGCACCGTCATCGGGCCATCTCCTCCCTCTTGACCTGCTCCAGAAACCGGGGAAGCCATTCTTTCCTCGAGCATCCGTGTATCCAGCCGTCCCTCCAGAAATTCGGGCGTCTCCAGAACGCGCAGGTGCAGGTCGCGAGTGGTGTTGACGCCCTCGATCTGAAGCTCCGCCAGCGCGCGCCGCATCCGGATGACGGCCGCACTCCGATCCCGGTCCCACGCCACCACCTTGCGTCCTCCTGGCGGAGCGTGAGGCGTTCGCCGGCGGCGATGCGGATTTGTTCGCGCACAATATCCAGGCCCGTCACCATCTCCGTCACGGGGGGCTCGACCTGAATGCGGGTGTTCATCTCCATGAAGTAACATGCGCCGTCCGGGGCGACCAGGAATTCCATTCCTGCAGCGCTCAAGGCTCGAATCGGACAGGGTCCCCCGCGTGGATCGTCCCCTTCACCAGCGCATCGAACAGGGCTCCGCGCCATCCCTGCGCGGCCATCTGAAATGCGATGTTGGATGTCCGGTCTCGAAAGAGCCGGCAGGGGCGATGCGCCGCAGCCGTCCGCCGCAGCGGAAGATCTCCGATGAGAAGGAGCGTCCCCGGCGGGATGACGCGGAGATCGATGCCTCGGATGATAAGGTTGTCTCCCGGAGCGGCGGGGGGGATGCCCAGCGCTTCCAGGACTTCAGCGTTGATCGCGCTGATCTCACGGCCAGGAACGCGCGCGCCCCGCCACATCTGCTTGCTGTCGTGATCCCCGAGAACCCCTACCCCCGGAACCACAACGATCTCGTCAACGACCCGGTGCTCTCCCGGACGGGGGGAGATGACCAGACGCTCCACCGTGCCGTTCTCTCCAAAGGCAGTCCTCTCCAGCCGGTCGAGCACCGACGCCATGACGCCAGCGGGCGCGCTATCGCCCGCCGTCACGAGGGCCACCGGGACTCGCGCTGGTCGAACGCCAAGAGGATGAGGCTCTCCATCTCGCTGGCCAGGCCCATCTTCACAGGCTGGTATCCCTCGCCCGCCCGCGGCGGCCGGCCGGGGCTTACTTGGCGTGCGCGCGTCCCAACTCCTTCGCCTGCGCGGATCCGGGGGACTCTAGCGCTTTGAGCCCAGCAGAAGCTCCTGGACAATCAGAAAACTCCAGCGTTCGCCACCACCTCTAGAGCCCGCGCAACTGGGGAATACTGACCGAACGTTCGCCTCCTCATGGAATAGCGTTTACCACAGTGCGGTTAGTGGCGATGAGGATTCGATAAACCATATCAAGTGCGGGAGGCACGAGGGGAGGTCAGGTGCATCGACGTTCGCAGCTACGTGACCGTCGCCGTGGTCGCGACCAGCGCGGCCGTTGTCTTCGCTATCACCGTTGTCCTCAGGAGAGCCCGCGAGCGGGCCGCCGGTTGGGGAGGGGTCCCCGAAGCAGTTGGGGCGGCGCTCTGCACGTGGCTTGCCGCGACGGCTGCGCTCGCAGTCGCGGGCGTGTATCGGCCAGCATCGGGCACGGGGATTCCGGCAGTGCCGATCGCGTTCCTCATCGGGCTAGGCACAACATGGATCGCGGCAACGGCGCTCCCGTCGCTCCGCGCGCTGATCGACCAGCCGGCCACGCAGGCGAGCCTCGTGGCGCTCCAGGTGTGGCGAGTCCTCGGGATCAATTTTCTGATCCTGCTGGCCCTGGGCAAGCTTCCACCGTTGTTCGCGCTGCCAGCCGGTCTTGGGGACATCGCGGCGGGCCTCGCGGCCCCGTTCGTCGCCAGTGGTCTCCGTAGGCCCGGAGGACGTTCATCCGCGATCGCTTGGAACGTGTTCGGCCTACTGGATCTCATTGTGGCCATCGGCCTCGGAGCGACCACGAACGTGGGGCCCATACAGATCTTCCACGCGAATCCCTCAATCGTTGTCTTGACGGCGTTTCCCTTGGCGCTGGTCCCGACCTTCCTAGTCCCTCTGTCGATGGTGTTGCACATCATCTCGCTGCGATATCTGCTCGGCGCTCGAACCGCCTCCGCTCGCGCGGTCATCGCGCCCGGCGGACACCTCGAACCCTTGAGGTAGCAAACATGCATCTCGAACAGCGAAGGATCCTGATCACGGGCGGAGGCTCGGGCATCGGTCTCGCCCTGGCCCATGCACTCGCACCTACGAACGACGTGGTGGTCGCAGGGCGGGACGCGCAGAAGCTTGAGCGGGCTAAAGCCAGCCTGCCCGCCCTCCATGCTCTTCAGCTCGACGTCACGTCGGAAAGCGCAGCTCGGGCGGCAGTCGCCTGGATGACCAACCACCTCGGGGGGATCGATCTCCTAGTCAACTCCGCGGGCGTGCTCCGTGGCCAGGCATTTGAGGCGGCGGCCGACTCCGCGATGGGCGAGGAAGTGGCGGTGAACTTGCTCGGGTCCGCGCGGATGACGCGGGTCGCCCTCCCATTCCTGCGTCAGTCCGATGATGGTGCGGTGGTGTTTCTCTCGTCGGCCGTGGTCCTCGGGGCGTCGCCCGGCGTGGCTGTCTATGCTGCGACGAAAGCGGCGGTTCATTCTCTGCCCGCTCCCTGCGGGCCGAACTGCGGGGTAAGGTCAAGGTCTTCGACGTCCTCCCACCATGGGTCGACACCGAACTCGCCCGCGGGCTCGGGCGGACTAGGATGCCGGCAGCGCGCGTGGCGGACGAGGTCGTGCGCGCCCTCCGCCGTGACCAATTCGAGGTATACATCGGGCCGATCAAGGCGCTCGGCATGATGGGCCGCCTGGCTCCGGCAATCGCGGACGCCATCCTAGCCCGCGAACTAACCGGTAAACCGCCAGTTAACGAAACCACCTCGACACAGGAGCGAGAACGATAAACGTGAATGCCCGGGCCTCGGCGGCGATCACGCGTTAGGTCTATACCCAGGCGAATTTGCCGGCGCTTCGGTCTATCTCGCAGGACTAACATGGCTGGTGCCGGGAGGGGGATTTGGTCTCTACCAAAGATCAGCGGCGCCTGGGAAGTCGCGTAACGCCATACGGCGCCAGCGCTCCGCGGAGGACTGGGTCAGTTTGGCGCTGTCGGCCTTCGCTATGTGGGCGTGCTGTGTTCAACTGAAGCGGGCCAGCACAGGCGCGTGGTCGCTGGTTCCCACCTCTCTCTGGACGAGGCAGGCGGTCGCCCGCGCTGCCAACGAGATGCTCACGAACATATAGTCGAGGCGCCACCCGATGTTCCGCTGTCGCAGGTTGCGCCAGGGCGCCCACCAGGTGAAGAGACGGTCGTTGTTCGGGTCGAGGGTGCGACCCAGGTCCACCAGGCCGCGGCTCAGGATCCGCTCGATCAACGCGCGCTCCTCAGGAAGTTGTCCAATCGCCCGGGGCTTGCGCTCTTTCGGATGTACATCAAGATCCGACCGCGCTACGTTCATATCCCCACACAGCACGAGTTGGCGTACTTCTCCCGCAACCTCAGTCTGGAACGACGCGGCGTATTCGTCGAGCGCTTCAAGGAATCGCATTTTCGCTGCGAAGTCTCGACCACCGTTCGGCACATAGACCGACCCGATGGTGATGCCGGCGACTTCCGTCACAACGATTCGATTCTCGCAATCGAACGCGGGATGAACGAACAGCGGCCGTTGGGGTGCGATTTCTTTGCTGACGTGAAGACCGACCCCCGAGTAGCCTTTGCCACCGTGCCAATAGCACCAGTACCCCTCCATCTCATACAGTGCAGGTGGCACCTGGTTCGACTCGGCCTTGATCTCCTGCAGGCAGACGACATCCGGACGCTCGCGCTCGATCCATTGCTGGACCTCGCCCTTACGCGCCCGGATCCCATTGACGTTCCAGGTCGCGAGCTTAATGACCGGCGTGGGCAGCTTAGCGTTTTCGGCCACGATAACAATCAACACCGGTGCGGCGGTAGAGTCCGCCGGTCCGATGGAATCCGCCTCCCCCGGTTCCTCCTGAAACGGTTCCAGTCTTGTCTCCGAAAGGGATCATCAGGCTATAGCCTTGTACGGAATACCCCGGATCCACGGAATCTCCCTCTCGGGTTCGCCACGACCTTGCTCTCCGTCCCGAGGCATCCGACCGTTCACCTTCACTCCGGTCCTGCCTACTACGATTTTTTTATGCCCGGTCGTGAGAACAACCTCGGAACCGTGCATTGATGCTCATCATCAGGTCATACGCCTCTACAGCGACACCTACAGCGTCGCCATCGCTTAAGACGCGGAATTCGAGGGTGCTGGTGAGGTCGGTGCAAGAGACCGGGCGGCTACCAGAGGTAAAGCAAACCCCTGCCACTCCATTGGGGTCCTCGATGTTAGCGTCAGAGACCAGCTGCGTGCGCCGCGGTAGCCCCGGCTCCGGGGTATTGCCACCAATGCTGAACAGCGGGTCAGAAGTCAAGTCGAGCCTAGAACAGACTGCAAACCCGCCTCCGCAATTTGTATTGTCGGGGTTGACTACTGCTTCTCAGACTCGGGGGACCGGTGGTATGATAGGGCACACCTCTGACTTGATCAGCTCCTCGCCGCTGCAAGAATCACGTTGGCTACCTCGCGCGGATGCGATACCATTACTGCGTGGCTTGCGCCAGGCACTGAGGTCGTCTTTGCATCTATGCGCTGGGCCATCCATCGCTCGCACTCGGGATTGATGATCCCATCCGCTTCTGCGACGACATACCAGGAGGGATGCTCCCGCCATGCCGGTGGCCCGGACTTAAACGCGAAACGCGCGGCGTCCGCGGGCCCCTGGACAGCGGCCATGACGCGCGCCTCAACGGGATGGACGTCTTGTGCGAACAGCCGCGGAAACTGGTCCTGCGGGAACGCAAAGAATCCATTCTTGTCGACTACGATGTACTTTGCGGATTCCAGCGCGGGAAAACGACCGACGAGGTTCGCGGCACTCTCGTCAGTATCGGGCGCGAACGCCGCGACGTATACTAGCGCACTCACGTTCGATGCGTTGTGGGCGGCTTGCGAGATGACGACACCACCGAACGAATGACCCACGACCACCACCGGCGCGTCGAGTTTGTCGATCGCCCGGCGGGCCGTTGCGGCGTCATCGACGATCGACGTCAGCGGCAGCTGCACGGCAACCGCGTAGTGGCCGGCGTCTTGGAGGATCGGGATAACTTTGCTCCAACTCGACCCGTCGGCATCCGCTCCGTGGACCAACACAATGTTCGCAGCCATCTTCTCCCCCTCCTGATCTTTGCGGTCTTGAACTAGTGGTCCAATCGGCGAACGATAAGGGCTATCGATAGGCTACCACTCGGGGGAACGGGTGTCCGTTCACCGAAGTGAAATTAAGGTTGTGCGTGCTTCTTTGGTCCTGATCGTCGTCATGCAATGCGCCCCTCGGTTACCAGAACCACCCCCTTGTTAGCCATGAACCTCGCCGGGTAGACGGATACCGGGAAGGAGTATATTGGGGATCATCCGCCCCATAACTCCTCAGTTGTGTCGTGGGGAGTGTTCAGGGCTGTGAAACTGTTGAAAGAGGAAGGATTCCATCCGGAGTCTCGCCTTAGGGCCGACGCCGCGTGACCCGCCGGCGAGACGCCCTCACGTTACCCCCTCTCGACGCATTTGCGCCGTACCGAACTGGCTCATCAACGCGCCCAGGGCCGAAGAACTCTACAAGTCCGCTTCGGTAGAATAACCAGTCGCGGCCCGACCGGCGCGCAGGGATCTTGCCCTCGCGCGCCATCCTGGATAGATACTGCCGTGATACCCCAACTAGTTGTGCTGCTTCATCCGTGGCATGAACTGTATCGGACTCCTGTTGCCACTGAATGCCTCCCAAATCCAACCCAACATGCCGGAACACCTCATCACCGAGTCCCTTACGAACATTCAAAATCTCCACAACAACGGGACGTCCATCCTTGCCGAGGTCCACATTAATGGTATCGGTAACTTCACGAGTCCGAGCGACCGGCACGTCTCGCAATTCAATCGCCAGGGCGTCCGCTCGTGGATCGTAGGTGATTCTCATTCCTCCCGGCTCCTTTCCGGCCGACAGATAACAGCCTTCACTACGCGCACGCCTGCGTCTACGAACTTTTAACGTCATTTCTAGCGGGCCCGTGGAGTAATACGTCAAGTAAGTAGTTTCACAATAGCAACCAAACGCAACAATGTCAAATCCGGGTGCGCCATAAATAATTCCGTGAAAATGAAGCGCTATAGAGTGATCCGTTCTCCGTCAAAGGGAATCTCTTCTATTTCAAGGAATGACGCCCGATGACAAGGAGAACAATCTATGGCATTCGCTGATTCACAGGGAACACGAATCTACTATGACGACAGAGGGAAGGGCGAGCCGGTCTTCGTGTGTTTGCCCGGTTGGTGTGTGCATCACACAATTTTCGTGCCCTTGGCTGAGCGCTTGAGTGCGCAGCATCGTGTGCTGGCGATGGACTGGCGCGGGCATGGCGAGTCTCAAGCACCTAAACGAGACTTTGGCCATGCTGAGATGGTCGCGGACGTCCTTGCCGTCGTTCAAGCAAGTGGTGCGCAATCCGTGATCCCCATAGCGCAAGCGCATGGGGGGTGGGTGGCCGTAGAGTTGCGTCGGCGGCTGGGCGAGCGTGTGCCAAAGATGATCTTCACCAGTTGGAACCCGATCTCCACCAGTCGGAATCCGCTTGCCGCGCCGTTTCCAGCCGCAATGCAGGCGTTGCAAGATAGCGCCCGTTGGCGGGAGACGGTTGAGCAATTGTTGACCATGTGGTTGCGCGGTGCGCCGGCCTCGGTGAATACGCATATTCGAAATGAGATGGAAAGCCATGGTTTTGAGGATTGGGCACGAGCGGCACGTGAGATTACCTCATTGTATGCACGCGAAGGCGATCCGCTTCAGGCGTTAAGCGAATTGAGTCCTCCGGTGCCTGCGCTTCACGTGTATGCACAACCCCGTGCACCTGAGTACCTCACGACACAAGAGTCATTCGCTCGAGACCATTCCTGGTTCGCCGTACGGCGGTTAGAAGCGGTGAGCCACTTCCCAATGCTCGAAGTACCTGACGAGACCGCCGGTGTGATCAGCGAATGGTCTCAGAGCTGAGCCGGCGTAACTCCACGCGATCACAAGTCCGGACCGAAGCGGAGTCGAGCGACCGAAATTGCCCGTTCGAGAACTTCGTGGTGCCGGGAGGGGGATTTGGTCTTTACCAAACATCGGCGGCGCCGTGGAGGTTACATAGGCTGCAACGACCTTTCACCTCGACGGATCGGCAGTCACTTTCTCTGTTGTCTCCCCGCCTCCGGATGCATTGAAACGTCCGCTGGCGTCCGAGACCGTGTGGGCACCGGAGCAGCGTAAGACACCTCCACTGGCGGCAGCGGTCCGTATGTGCGCGCGGGTCTAGTCGATGGAAGGCTTTCGGAGATTAGAATCCGAAAATCTTGACCTGAACGCCCACCTGGTCCCACCATGTTGCGAGGATATGATATGGCCGTGCTCCGTAGAGCGACCCCCGAGCGACTGAGCGCGTTCTCCGACGGCGTGTTCGCTGTCCTTATTACAGTGCTGGTTTTAGAACTGCGGCCACCTCAGCTTCCCACCTTTAAGGCGCTCCTGTCGCTCTGGCCCACATGGCTAAGCTATGCAGTAAGCTACCTATTCATCGCCATTGTCTGGACCAATCACCACTATCTCATGCGCTATGCTGCCGAGGTCACCCCTCGTCTGTTGTGGTTTAATTTCGCACATCTGTTTTCCATGTCGCTGCTTCCGCTCTCTACCGCTTGGATGGCCGTAAGCGAATTGGCGCCACAACCGGTTGCCTTCTATGCGGCGGTTTTCTTTCTCGTAAACGCGACTTACATATGTTTGATTCGGGAGCTCATTGATATTCATGAGGTCTCATCGACGGTGCGTAGGATCATGCGCTTCCGATCGATCACGACTTTATGCCTTTTCGGGGTGGCTGCGGTTGTAGCGCTGAAATATCCGCTGGTTGGACTCGGAATTTGTATTTGTTGTCTCATAGTTTATCTGAAGCCCGGTCCACCGGAAGCTGGGAGCAGGTCTCTCAGGGATAAAGCGGACGCCACGCCGACCATCCCTTAACCCGATCGTCAGCAGATGTCCATCTGAGAGAGCAGGCAATCAGGTCGGTGTGCCCCGTGGTAGGTGCTCTGATAGTACGCTATTGACGTATACGCTTGCTACGTAGTATCCTACAGGTGACCGTGCTCCGGCAGTCCGGTCTCATCTTCGAGTGGAACGAAGCCAAGAGCGAGAAGAACCTCGCCGAACGTGGCTTCGACTTCGAGTATGCGTGCAGAATCTTTGGTGGCGACACCATTGAGTGGGACGATACCCGCCGCAACTACGGCGAGCGACGTGTGATCGCGATCGGCGAGGTCGACGAGGAAGTCTTTGTCGTCGTGTATACGCTACGCGAACACGTCCGCCGAATCATCTCGGCGCGGCTGGCATCAAGGAGGGAACGAGATGCCTATCACAAGGCGTTCGCAAACCGAGATCCTTAAGAACCGAGGGCGGATAGACGTCAAGCGGGTTCGCTCAGCGACCAACAAGGACATCGCCAGGTGGATCGCCGAGGACCCTGACACGGCGCCTGAACTGCCGCGGGGGGCGAAACTTCGGTTGATCCATAATCCGCCGTTGCCTAACGTAAGAAGTATCCGAAGGAAGTTGGGTCTGACGCAGGCTGAATTTGCCAGACGCTTCGGTCTATCTCGCAGGACTATTGAACAATGGGAACAGGGTCGGGCTGTCCCAGATCGCCCAGCTCGGATTCTGCTTGCGGTGATCGACCGTGAACCTCATGTGGTCGAACAAGCCGTCGTAGGAAACCGAAAGCATTAGACGCTTCTCGGGCCGGTCCATGCCGAGGAGAACCTACCGCCAACCCGGGACTTGGTCGAAGATCGTATTGGTACATGGCTGGTGCCGGGAGGGGGATTTCGTCTTTACCAAACATTGGCGGCGCCCTGGAGGTCGCGTAGATTCGCGCGACACCGATCCGGCCGTGCCCGGTATATCTTACGATATTATGTAGGCATCTAATAGCG
>Ga0209577_10001920_pt1 | contig 20299 bp, 12 predicted proteins | sample GraSoiAngelo_109_FD_185874 | JGI IMG/M metagenome (GOLD analysis project Ga0209577, IMG submission 185874) | Grasslands soil microbial communities from the Angelo Coastal Reserve, California, USA - 14_0903_12_20cm (SPAdes) (version 2) | ecosystem: Environmental > Terrestrial > Soil > Grasslands...
GGTGCGAGGCGCGGTCTGGAAGATCCGATTATTGGAGATTGTCCAGTTGTCGTTATTGGCTTGGACGCTGATACCTGATACCGACGTTGTGGCATTGAAGAAGTCAAAGATGTTATTGTTGTTGATCAGGTTGCCGGTGTTCGGATTGTCAGCCGTGCCCAAACCCATGATCGCCTTAGTGGGCAGATTAGTACCGGCAGGGCCAAGATTACAGAATGAAACGGTGTTATTATTATTGCCGTCGCCAGTGGTAGTGCTGAACAGAATATTTCCGCCAGCGGTTCCGGGGGCTGAGGTCGATGAGCCCAGGATCGTGCATCTGGTAACAATGTTGTTCTGTGCCCCGTTGATAAAGCGAATGGTGCTGGTGCTCGCAGTCGCTGATGCGGTGGTATTGGAAAGAGTCAGTGCATTACCGCCTGTGCCGAGCCCATCGATAGTGACGTTGGTGGCGCCGTTGAAATCGATCAGCGGGCTACCCGCCGAAATCGCACCGGAAACCGTGCGCGCTGCACCACCTGAAGGCTGCACGAAAATCGACGTATAATTAGCCGTGCCGCCGCTGGCGTTCAACACCGCCGAAGTAGTCTCGATAGTATCGCCGACGATAGCCACGTTGATCGCACCCTGGTGCACCCCCGTGTTAATCGCTACAAAGGCAGCCTGAAGAGTTAGATAGCTAGTCGGCCCTGTGTTGCCACCAGTCGCGATGACTACTACCGGCAGGGATCCATCCGGTACGCCCGCATACGCATTACTGCCATGGAACGCGTATGCCGAGACATTTTGAGCCGGTGCGGCCGATCGCTGCGCGAAACTGGAGGCGATTAAAACCACCGAAAGCGATACCAGAGCGAGAGCGATCGCGATTTGCAGGGCCGAGGCGTGTACAGAGTTATCCCGTTTCTTTTTCATTTTCTTTTTTTAGGGAGGACTTGGACGTTTAAGGAGAGTTCTCTCTATTCTCCGGAAACGGGGAAGCGAAGTTCTCGAAAATGTCAGCGGATCTCGGGTCTTCCGAAAGCGATGCTTCAACGATCGTCCTGTCGTCGCCTGCGGCTTTGTCCTTGAGCCTTCGGCGGTTGCGATTGCCTTCAGCTATATTCAGTCCGAGCAATCTGCGACGGGCACAGGCGCGACGAAGGCGCATAGCCAAGGCGCTCTGTAACTGAGGAGCAACGCCCTCCAGAACTTAGCCCGCAGGTTGCGGTTCTTTGCTGCTGCAACCGCGTCGCTGTAGCGCCAAATCTCCAGCAACGCACCCATCCCTATCTATGAGACGGGTTCTTGTTCGACGCAGGCACGATGTGCGCGTAGCCGGGATCACCGATCCCGGCTACGCATTCACAATTCGTTTAACTACGCATTATGGATGCGGGCGCGAATGCACCGGCGGGCGTGGCCTCGGAGACGGACTTGGAGACGAATGATCGCAGCTCGAAGCGCACAAGTTGCCTTCGTTGTACTCGCCAAGAATCCCCGCGATAGCTGATACGTCTCGCGGTCGCAGGTGTCCGTCGCCAATTGGCGGGATAACCAGGTCTCCGATCAACGCATCGGCGTCAGCTAAGGTTTGCTGGATGCAGCTTCCATCCGCACCGTTGGCAATGTTCAGTTTTGCAGCGATTTCCTGATAGGCAAGGATCAGTAGTCCATTCCCGCGCACTGGCTCGTGCAGAATCGCCAGCAATTGATCCTGGGTATAAGTGGTGTTTCCAAGCTGCAACTCGGTCACCGGCCACGCTTCGGGATGGTTCTTCCAATAGCCTTGTCCGAACACACACCCGGCCGGCGTAGGAGTCACTGTAGGACTCGGCGTTACCGTAGGAGTCACGGTTGGTGTCACTGTTGGCGTAACCGTGGGTGTCACTGTTGGCGTGACCGTGGGTGTCACTGTTGCCGTGGCCGTAGGTGTCACTGTTGCCGTGGCCGTAGGCGTGACGCTTGGTGTCACTGTCGCCGTGGCTGTTGGCGTAGGCGTCGGAGTTCCGCAGGTTTGCAGCGTGTAGCTTTGCGCGCCAGTAGCCGGAGCACCGGAGCCGTTGCAGAAGTACTGGTCAAAGGCGACGTCGTCTTTCTGCACACCGGCGGTTGCCGACGTGTTGCCGTTGTCCACTATGTCGTAGATCACATCGAAGCGCGTCTGGTTCTCGTACAGACGTAGCTCGTAATGAGCGTTCCCAGTGCCCGGGAAATACTGGTTACGGAATTCGATGTTGAAGATGCGATCGGGCGCAGTGCCACTAACCGAGGTGAAGATCCCGAAGCCAGCGAGTATCGTGTACTCGTCGTCCCAGTATGGATAGATGGTGTAGTTGTGGGCTGTCCACGGCAGGCAAACGTTGGTAAAGGCGCCATCCGTGGTGGTGAACTGAGCATTACCGTTGGACGACAGATTCACCGAGTTAAACGTCTGGTCATACAGGGAGTAGGGGAAGGGCAGTGCCACGGTGGTGGTGCAGTCGTCGCAATGGTTGCCGATGTCCGTGTCGCCCGGGACGATACTGGCCTGTATCTGTTCTATGTTGTAATGGTCTTGAGGAGGGCAACCTTCCACTGTGTAACCGCCCGTGAAGGCCGCGTTAGGATTGCCGAACGCGTCGGTGATCGCTCCGGCGGCAATGCTGGCAGTCACGCTCCCCCCGAAATTGAAATGCAGCATGAACCGGGTAGTCATGTCTCCGTTGATCACCTGGACACTTGTCACGCTGCCGCCAACGTTGCCGGTCAGCGTCAGATCGCTCGTCTGGACTGAGGACGGATCGACAGGCTCGTTCCAGTCGACGTCGTACTGATAGTCGCCTGGCGCAGGCGGTGTGAACGTGCCGCCAACCGGTGGGACAGTGTCAGTCACCGCGAGCAGCGTCTGGTCGTAACGGAACGTGCAGTTAAACTCGAACACTCCCTGGTTATCCGACTGACGGGTAAATGCGTCCTGCGGAATATGCATCGTCTGCTCGCCTTGGTTTACCACCGGCGTGCTGTTGAAGTGGAAGGTTATGGTTAGGTCACCATTGCTGAACGAGTCCGAGTCAGCCGGGATTCCATTAACCGTGAAATCGCTAGGATCGACGGTGCCTTCGTTGACCGCATCAGACAGGTTGACAATGAAGTCAGTCGGTTGAGTCGTTACCACGCTGCCGCAGGCCGGGTCAGTGCTGGTCACAGCGAAACCGACCAGTTCCCTGTCGGTGAAGGCATCCTGCTGAGAAGTGCCGCTGATCGCCACGCGCCCGTCCGTCCATGAAGTGAGGTGCTTGGTCAGCAACGCGGAGCCATAGTCGTAGTCGCCCGCGTACGTCGGCTGGATCCCCGGGTCAGGTTGCGACGGCAGCGGAGTGACTACGTCTGAGAGCGCGTCGTCAGGCAACCAGCTTGCGCCGTTGTCGTTGGACTTGCGCGACCACATCCGGTAACATGGAGTGCCTGGATCGCCAGCAACGCAGCTTGCGCTCTCGCGCGCATCATACCAGGTCGCAAAGAGGGTGCCAGCCGGGCTGACCGACAGGTTAGGCTGCCACTGTGGACGGGTGGTGGCATCAGTGTTCAACTTCAGCGGCGCGCCAAAGGTCACACCACCGTCGGTGGAGCGAATGTAATAGACGTCGCCAGCATCACTGCCGGTTCCGTGCTGGGCATAGACCAGGTGAACAACATTGTTGAATGCAGCAGGCTCACCCCAGCCCTCGTGCCGCCAGTAGCCACCGAAATCGGTAAACATGACGGCGAAGTAACCGACAGCGCCAACGCCAGGTCCCGGAAACGGCGTGCCGGTGTAGGTATTGCTCCAGGTAGCCCCACCGTCGGTTGATTTGAAGATGAGGTTGGTGTCATTGTGAGGGAAACCTCCGCCACCTTCGTCCATACCGGCGATGTAGATGGTCCCGTTGCCTCCCAAATCGCCTGTGATCTGAGTATTGCGGACAAAGGTTGGCTGCGTGCTCACCATCACTGGGCTGCTCCAAGTGGTACCGCCATCAGTGGAGCGGATAACGAAGATGTTCGCGTTGCCAACGTTAAAGTCGTTCCAAGAAATATACAGGCTTCCGAAGAAAGGAGAACCGGGGTTATTGTCAGCCCAGCCAGATTCGCGGTCGGCAGAACCTTCGTTGAAAGCGCAGAAATGAGTCCAGCTATTCGGGTCGTCGGGAGTGGTGGACTTGTAGCCGCCAAGACCCTGACCGCCGCAGGCCGCATCGAGCCAAACCGTAACCCAATTGCCGGATGGCTTGTGGTACAGAACAACGGGATCGCCAAAGGTATTGTCGAAGGGGCTTTGACCAGTGGCCTTGGTGAGCCGGGTAAAAGTGGTGCCGCCATCGGTGGAGACCGATGCGCCCGAAATGTTGATGGGGTTAAAGTTGCGGCCCCGTGAGTCGTTGTAGGCAACGACAATCTGGTTGGGGTTATCAGGGTTGGCCGTAGTAAACGTCTCAGACTGGGTAACATTGGGAAAGCTCTCCGCACCTGTGATCAGATCCACGTCCGTGCTGCCAAACGCCAGGGGTGACAACAGCTTTTGGGCAAGCTTGGAGAACGCGTTGCCATGCGAAGCTTTACCTCCCTCTGACAAACCGCAGAAAATCATAATTGCGCCCGCCCGCAAATTTTCTTGTCTGTCGATGCCCAGTTGCTTAATGCGAGAACAGTCTATCGCCGCAGGGACGAGCGGATCAATGGAGCTGGAGGCCACGCCGTATTTCTGTTGTATCAGCGCGAGCTGCGCAGCGGACAGACTATTCTTCTGCCCGAATGGATTGGCAGCCAGGAGCGCGAGCGAGATGCCAGTCATCCCGACAAACAGTCCGATTAAAACACGCAGATTAAAAAACGCTGATCGTGAAGTGGATTTCTTTTTCATGTGTGGTTATGGATTAGATGAGTTAAGTTTGAAGTTGGAAGTGTCGCTTTTACCTAAAGCGCCGGCAAACTGTCAATACTTTTTTCAAAAAAATTCAGAAAGCTTTCGCTTTTCGCGCGTCAAAACTCGATAGGTTCGTTCTGAAAGCTTTGAAGCGGGCGGTTTTTGTGACAATTTTGTGACGAGAGAGGATCAGGGGAAGAATGACGAAGCGCGTGAACCACCGACTTCCCTGCGGTATCTTTATGAATGCGCAGCGAAGTTTGACGGATCCGCCTTAACCAACCAGCTTTCGTCCCGCAATCGCGTGGCTACAGCCTCGCAGGCCTACTCTTGCCTCGTTTCCTGATCGAGCACAGCGACCGTGCGCTCGTACATGGCCTTCGCATCCTCATGTGAGTTGCCCACCGCGGTCAGCCCTGTCCTTCCCAACTCCCCCAGGGCACTCATCATGTGAAAAACCACGCCCGTCTGGCGCGTTTGATCGAAATGCAGATCATGCCGCACCACGATATCGAAAAGATCGTCCGGAGTCAGCGTGCGATACGAGGGAGACTCGACATGATCGCTTGCGACAAAGAACTTTTGCTGTCCATTGGGCGCACTGAAGATGGCCGTCTCCGGGTCATAGGTGCCGTCTGTAAGAAATTGCAAAGTTAAGAACGGATGTGTGGTGCCCCCTTTTCGTAAGTTAATCTCGATGGCATACGGCTCCCATTTTCCATTGGAACGTACGACCACAAAATCCAAGGCGAAACGCCCAATGACTCCTTCTTTCGCAAGACGCCTGCCAACCTTGGCCGCTTCGCGGGTGATGAGTGTGGCGTACCCTGGGTCGGCAGGAAATACGCAGCCGAGGTAACTTTGCCCGGAGGGGCCGCCAAGGAGCTGGTCGTGGGTGGATAACAATTCTACCGCGCCCAGCGGAGTAACACGAAGCTGAACACTGGGGCTTCTGATGTCGTTTCCTAAGATTCGTTCTTCAACGACTCCTTTTCGCTCCTGAAGCTTCTTCATGTAGCTATCGTAGGTAACACGAGCCAGCTCGAACTGCATAGCTCGAAGACGCTCCTCCAGTATAGGTTTCTCTTTCGAATCACCGGGCGCTGGAAGTCCAGTTAGATCAATAACAGCGTTACCTTCACCTGAGACACCTTCGTTAAGCTTTACCAGGACTTGTTTGATCGAAGGCTTTCCCGCCCGCATCTGCGCGATGGCCTCGATCAATTCCTCCTTGCTGCCCAGATTCTCAACGCCAAGAGGATGCAGGACGTTTTCTTCCATAAAAATTGTCCGGCAGCCGCTCTTTGTGCCGAGCGGGAAAAATTTCGGGTCCGCGCCGTACATGGGAACTCCGAGTCGCAACGCTAGTTCCTTCTCGCGATTTGTTGTGTTAAACGGAACAAGGTGTGCGCGATCAGGATCCATGATCAACGAACGAATGCGCTCCATCAGCCTTGGCCGCTCCAGCAGCTTGTCGCTTAGTGGACGCACCGAGAGATCGAGAGGCGAGATCAGAAAAAGGCGCTGGCGCGCATGGCTCGGGATAACACCGGGCAGAAGACCAAGGTAATAATCAATCACGCTCGGCAGAATCGTTTGTGAAGTCACATAGATCAGCCGGGCACGAGGCTGACGCAGCAGCAACAACAAAAACAAAAAGCGTTCCTCGTACGCTTGCATCACTGCGCCCGAGCTGATCGCGTCGATGGACATCGATGGCACGACTACGATGGTTTGCGGGTCCTGATTGAGGCGCTCAATCGATTTCCACAGTGGCACCAGTTTTTTCTGGAGCTGGTCGAATTCGGCCTGTGAGTCGGTGGCAGGTTCTCGTTCAGACATAACCAACTACTAAAGCTCATCCACTGCACAAATCGAGCCGATTTGCTAGGGCGCGATCGGCGCGCTCGGCGATCGGTTGCTGTAGCCGGGATCGGTGATCCCGGCGGCAACAGGGTCGATTGCAAAATTTGAATTAGCTGCGATCACCGATGCCAGTTACAGCCTTAGCAATTCGACCTCGCCCTGCCACGGCCATTCATCAGACGTTTTAACCAAGTCGGCGCGCACTGGATTCTTCTTCACGTAATCCCACTTCTGGCCGTAACTCTCCCTTGAGCGCAAGACATGGTCGAAGAACTCTTCCTGCCAGACGGTTCCGGGCAAGCCAAGCTCGCGTGTCATTCGCTTGCTCGTCCACTGCTTCCATGCCTGCAGAAATGTTGGCAGCGTTTTCGCATCCAGCTCTGCTGAACAAAAGAAATGCACATGGTCGGGCATGATGACATAGCGTCCGATCGCCCAGCCATGGCGATCATGGGCATTTCGCCACTCGTCAACCAGTATTGCTGCGACTTCTTTTGAGGCCAAAATCGCTCGTCGCTTGAAAATGCAGGTGGTGATGAAATAGATCGGCCAGTCGATCCAGACACGTTGGAGCCGGCGCAAATGCTTATGCATTCACGAATCTGTAGCCCGCATCGACGATCCCGACGAGCCGAACTTAATAATCCACGCTACTCCCGGCCGGGATCACCGATCCCGGCTACAACGTTATCGTCTTCTTCCAAAGGAATATCCGCGATGAGTTCTGCCACCGCCGATTGCGCGCCGACCACTGGTGCCTGATTCCGGCTCAAAGAGCGCGGTGTACAAGTAGGCGAAATTCTCCAGCTTTAGTCGCGGGATTTTTTGGCCGATGAAACGTTCGATTGCCTGCAACGCCGGCAGCTCCGGGCCACTCATGAGCGTGAAGGCGTCGCCGACCTTTTGAGCGCGCCCCGTGCGCCCGATACGGTGCACGTAATCTTCCGGGTGCTCGGGCACATCGTAGTTGATGACATGACTCACGCCAGCGATGTCGAGTCCACGCGACGCGATATCGGTCGCCACCATCACTTCGTACTTGCCGCTCTTAAAGCCTTCGAGCGCTTCGATCCGTTCCCGCTGCGTCCGGTTCGAATGCAATACCGCAACAGCGTGCTTCCCTTGCTTCAATTGGTGCGCGATGCGATCGGCGCCGTACTTGGTCCGGCAGAAAATCAGCGCGCTGTCGAAATTCGTCCGCTCGAGCAAAGCCATGAGCAGGTCGAACTTTTGCTCGGCGGCTACCGGATATACGGCATGGGTGACGGTTTCCGCCGGCGACCGGCGCACTCCGATTTCCACCAGAGTGGGATCACGCAACACCCACGCGGCCAGACGTTCGATCTCCGGCGGCAACGTGGCTGAGAAAAGAAGCGTCTGTCGGTCCGTCGAGATTTTCTCAACGATCCGGCGCACGTCCGGGAGAAAACCCATGTCCAGCATCCGGTCAACTTCGTCGAGTACGAGAATATTTACGGACTTCAGCGTGGTCGCGCGTTGTTCCAGGAGATCGAGCAGGCGTCCAGGCGTGGCAGCAAGAACATCCACGCCATGCTTGAGTTCCTCGCGTTGTTTCCCGTAACCGACGCCACCATGCACGAGCGCGACTCGCAAATCCGTGAATCGCCCATAATCGCGAAACGCCGTTTCAACTTGCGCGGCCAATTCCCGCGTTGGCTCGAGCACCAGACATCGGAACGCGCCGTGCTTTGCGAGCAACGTCAGAATGGGAAGAGCAAACGCCGCGGTCTTACCGGTGCCGGTCTGCGCGGTCCCGATCAAATCTTTACCGGCAAGGACAATCGGAAAGGCGCGAAGCTGAATGGGCGTTGGCTCGACAAAGCCCATCGCCTGTGTCCCGCGCACTACTTCTGGCGAAAGCCCAAAGCGATTAAATGACATGGCGGCTTCAATGTTAGGGGAGTTGGGTGAGTTACAAAGCTAAAAGTTAAAAGAGTTACAAGGTTTAAAACGGAAGATAGCCATCCTGGGTCCGGGCAGACCGGCTTCCCAGCTGTCAACTGCATAGCGACGCAAAGAAGCGTGCGCACTCCAAAGCTTGCGTGAAAATGGACTGTCGCTGTGGGTTTCGCACGAAAGTGCTCTCGGAGTGCGAGGCGTCCTCGTATCACTTTTATCACTGCGCAAAAAATACGGAAACAAATGAAAAAACATTGACAGCTATCCGGCATCCAGCTACGAGGAGCACCCCAAATCACCTACTTGCAATGCAAAAGAAATCCATCTCCTCATCCGGCTTGGTTCATTCGCGCGTTTTAATTGGTCTCCTCCTTTGCGCAGCAACCGCTTGTTTCATTCTGATCCCGATAAGATCGGGACTAGCCTTCCTCCATCCGCAAGCGCCTTCGAACGCCCCGCAGGGAATGCTCACGTTTGAAGAACGTGTCTCATATCAACGAGCTATCGAAGACGTGTACTGGCGCCACCGTATATGGCCAAAGGAGCGGCCCGATCCCAAGCCTTCGCTCGACGCAGTAATGTCTCAGGCGCAACTGGAAAAGAAAGTCAAAGATTACCTGCGCAAGTCTCAGGCACTGGAAGATTACTGGCAACGCCCGATTACGACTGACCAGCTGCAAGCCGAGATGGATCGCATGGCACAGCACACGAAGCAGCCTGAAGTGTTGCAGGAACTATGTGAAGCGCTGGGGAACAATCCATTTGTTATCGCGGAGTGTCTGGCGCGGCCGGCGCTGGCGGAACACCTGATAACAAACTGGTATGCCAGTGACCAAAGAATTCACGGCGAGCTAAGGCAGCGCGCAGAGACTGAGCTGCAGGCTCACCCGTCCATCGGGCAGATGAAACAGCTCAGCGGCAAGTATAACGAAATCGAGTTGGCCAGAAACGACAGCGCTCAGGCGAAACAAAACCGTGATTCTGGCCGGAGCATCAAGCTGAACGTCCGCGAATGGGACGAAACCGTGCAAAAGCTCGCTCAAAGATTTAGCGCTCGAGCTGTAGCGGCAGGCGTGTCGCCTGCAAAGGACACACAGATCAAAACTCGAGTTGTAAGTCCGTTACAGGAAGATGAAAGCCGTTATTACATCATAGCCGTAATCAAAAAGACTAACGACCGCTTAAAGGTCGCCACAGTTTCATGGCAGAAAGAGCCGGTGCAATCCTGGCTAACAAGAGCGGAAACGCCATTTTCTACTGCAACAGCAGCTCTCAGCGGCAACTATACACTTCCAAAGATCCAAGGGAGCGGCTGCATCGAAGATACTTGGACAGCCACTGCGGGCCCACCGGAGGGGCGGGAATTCCATACGGCCGTGTGGACCGGAAGCGAAATGATCGTCTGGGGTGGGCAAACCGGCAGTTTCATCGACTTTAACACGGGCGGGAGATACAATCCCAGTACGGATAGCTGGACAGCTACAAACGTTGCCAATGCCCCTGATGCGAGAACATCGCATACCGCAGTTTGGACCGGGAATGAAATGATAGTCTGGGGTGGACTAGACGAGAACTTCGTCGAACTGAACACCGGCGGACGATACAATCCCGGCACTGATAGCTGGGTGGCTACCAGTACAACAGATGCGCCTAACGGCCGAAATGCACACACCGCCGTCTGGACCGGCAGCGAGATGATCATCTGGGGTGGATGGGATGGCGGCACTTTTTTTAACACCGGGGGCAGATATGATCCCACCACCGACAGTTGGACAGCTACGAGTACGAGCAATGCTCCGGAAGGCCGAACTAACCACACCGCGGTGTTGACTGATAATGAAATGATTATATGGGCCGGCACTGGGGAATTCAATGCTTTGAACACTGGCGGAAGATACGATCCAGTTACAAACAGCTGGACGACGACAAGCACCACCAATGCGCCTGATGCGCGTTTCTCTCACACCGCAGTCTCGACAGGCGGTGAAATGATCGTTTGGGGTGGCGCGGGCCAGCCGTTCGCTAATTTCAATACCGGCGGTAGGTACAATCCAAGCACAGATAGTTGGACAGCAACGAGCACTACAAACGTTCCCAATGGCCGAGCATACCATACTGCGGTATGGACCGGAAGTAAGATGGTTGTGTGGGGAGGATTTGACTTCGCCAGCGGCGATTTCAACACGGGCGGGATATATGATCCCAACACGGACACCTGGGTCGCGACTACCACGACGAATGCACCGTCGCCGCGAGAATCCCATACCGCGGTATGGACGGGCAATGAAATGATCATCTGGGGCGGCTCCGGCGACTTTGGGTCTGCCGACTTCAATACCGGCGGAAGATACGATCCAACTGCCGATAGTTGGGTAGCCAGCGACCTCGGCAATGTACCTTCCGCGAGAGTCTATCACACAGCCGTCTGGAGCGGGAGCGAAATGGTTGTATGGGGTGGGTTGGAGGATGTCTTCGCGTTAAACAGCGGTGCAAGATACAATCCGAGCACAGATAGTTGGACGTCAACCAGTACTACTAACGAACCGATTGCCCGATGGGGGCACACTGCGATTTGGACTGGTAATGAGATGATTGTCTGGGGTGGAGTAGATGACAACCTGAACTTTCTCAACACCGGTGGGAGGTATGATGCGAGCGCGGATAATTGGGTGGGCACCAGCACAACTAACGCGCCGATCGGACGATCAGTTCATACGGCGGTTTATAGTGGCGCAGAAATGATCGTCTGGGGTGGAAGTGATGAAAATGGCTTCCCGTTGAACACGGGCGGAAGGTACAATCCCGGCACCAATAGCTGGACGGCGACAAGCACAACCAACGCGCCGGTTGGGCGAGAGGTTCACACTGCAGTGTGGGCTGGCAGCGAAATGATCGTCTGGGGCGGAGAAGACGAAAACTTCGAGCTATTGAACACGGGGGGTAGATACAATCCCGGCACTAACAGCTGGGTAGCTACGAGCACTAACAATGCTCCGTCAGCGCGCGAATCTCATACGGCAGTCTGGACCGGAAGCGAGATGATCGTCTGGGGTAGCTATACCGCTGAGAATACGGGTGGAAGATACAACCCTGCCACGAATAGTTGGCTGTCCACTACCATCGCCAATGCGCCTGTCGGACGAGGCCTGCATACGGCAGTTTGGACCGGCGACGAGATGATCGTCTGGGGTGGTTCCGACGGCTCGGACGATTTGAACACCGGCGGGAAATACAATTCAGGGACGGACAGTTGGACAGCTACCAGCACCACAAACGCGCCTACTCCCCGAAAATATCACACGGCAGTTTGGACTGGCAGTGAAATGATCGTGTGGGGCGGTTATGATGACTTTTCTAACACTTTGAACACTGGCGGGAGATACTGCGCGCAAAGTGGACCACCACCAACGCCAAGTCCTACGGTAACACCTACACCTAGCGGGACGCCCACGCCCTCAGTTACGCCTTCACCTACTGCTACACCAAGAGCAACACCCAGGCCGCGTCCGACTCCGCATGATCGTCCAACACCGCCCTAAAAAGGGTGAACGGTGATTAGTGATGAGTGAAGAGTAATACGTGAACCGAATGAAACCTGCTTTCATCATTTCGGCTTCGTCATTCCTTGGTCATTCGTCATTCGTCATTGCATCGACATTACTGTCCATTCGTGGTTAGAAGCAATCCAAGTAAAGGATAACACAAAATGAAAACGCGAAGGAGCCAGACCACTATCACGAATCTCCGTTGGGGCGCGTTCGTCTTTATCCTGCTGATTCTCGTCATCCAGGTGATGCCCCGCGCGTTTGGACAGCGAGGTCAGCGAGTTATAAGCAAGAGTACTTCGAGTGTCAAAGCGCCATCGCACCCGAATGGCGGGAGTTGGGCGGTCACGGATAGCCTCAGCACCGCACGCTATCTGCACACTGCGACGTTGCTCCCAAACGGCATGGCGCTGGTGGCAGGGGGACTCGATAGCAATTTCAACGCTTCCGCGAGCGCGGAACTGTACGATCCGGCCAGCGGGACCTGGACGGCCACCGGCAGTCTCAACAGCGCGCGCACTAATCACACAGCGACGCAGTTGCCCAACGGCAAGGTGCTCGTCGCGGGGGGACTTAGCAACGGTGCTCTCCCGAGCTCGGAACTGTACGATCCGACGACCGGGACCTGGACGGTCACAGGCAGCCTGAATACGGCACGCGAGAGTCACACGGCGGCGTTGCTATCCAATGGCATGGTGCTTGTTGCAGGGGGATATGATAGCAATACCCATGTACTCGCGAGCGCGGAACTGTATGATCCGGTGAGTGGGAGCTGGACTTTCACCGGCAATTTGAACACCGCTCGCACGGTTAAGAACGCCACGTTGCTGACCAATGGCATGGTGCTTGTCGCAGCGGGGAGTACCAACAGTGGCATTCTTGCGAGCGCAGAGCTGTATGATCCGGTCAGCGGGAGCTGGACTCTCACCGGCAGCCTAAATAACGGACGGTCCGCGAACACGGCGACGTTGTTGCCTGACGGAAAGGTGCTTGTCGCGGCAGGAGACGATATCACTTTCCCTTCTCCCCCTATAGCCAGCGCGGAACTGTACGACCCAGAAAGCGGCACTTGGACTTTCACTGGCAGTCTCAACACCGCACGCGATTTGCACAGCGCCACGTTGCTGACCAATGGCATGGTGCTTGTTGCGGCGGGAGCCGATATCAGCGGTAACCCTACCGCAAGCGCGGAACTGTACAATCCGGCGACTGGCAGTTGGAGTGTCACCGGCAGCCTTAACGCCGCACGCGAGTTGCATAGCGCGACGTTGCTGGCCAACGGCATGGTGCTTGCCGTGGGAGGATTTGATAGCAATTTTGACGTGTCCCCAAGTGCAGAACTGTACAACGCTCCTGCACCTTCGCCTACTCCTACAGCAACACCTAGAGTGACTCCTAGGCCGCGGCCGACTCCGCATATTCGCCCGACGCCGCCGTAACCCTTATTCCGAGTGATCAGTGATCAGTAATCCGTGAACCGAATGAATACTGCTTTCATCATTTCGGCTTCGTCATTCCGTCGTTATTCGACATTCGAATTCGTCATTCCATCAAGATTAGTGTTCATTCGTGGATAAAACGAAAGCTAACATGAAAATCAGAATCACATCCAATACCTTCTCCAGTGTGCTTGCAGCGGCGTTAACAAGCGTTACGACAGTTGCCGCAACCTCTGCACCCACTCCTCAATATCAGATTTATGACATTGGCGTTGTCGACGTTGGCGATACTTTTTCGCAGGGCCTTGGAGTCTCGCCTGAGGGGATCGCAGTCGGTCGTTCGATACGCAACGACGGAAGCCATGCGTTTAGCTGGACGCTTAATGGTGGCATCGTTGGATTGCCCGATCTGGCAGGTCGCAGCTATTGTGTTTCGAACAGCGCCAATGACAGCGGCGGCGTCGTAGGAACGGGCGCCACCACGGTATTCGGCTCGGGTCGGTTGCCGGTGATTTGGCAAAATGGCGTGGTTTCACAGCTTCCTTTGCCGGTTGGTCAAACGCTCGGCGACGCAAACTCGGTGAACGCTTCAGGTGTCGCAGTCGGCTCGGTCAACGCCGGGAGCGATCAACGCGGGGTGATCTATAGCGCGGGCAGCGCGACGATCATCACGCAGACGACGGCGGACGGAAGTTATTTTCTCACCGCATTTGGTATCAATGATTCAGGCCGCATCGTAGGTCAGGGTATTGATCCGGCTCATGCCGCCCGCAACGTGGGGATCGTTTACGATATCGGTCAGAACATGGCTTTTGACGTAGGCGCACTGCCAGGCGCCAACGGAGCGCTCGCTTTCGGTGTGAGCAACAACGGCTACGTTGTCGGGTCAAGTATGTTTAACCAAGGCTCTGGCATGCCATTCATCTGGTCGGACCAAAATGGAATAGTCGCGATTCCCCTCGCGTCCGGTACGAGTCTCGGCCAGGCCTAGTGTGCGAACTCGTCGGGTTGGGTGGTGGGCACTGATGGGGGGGTCTTCGCCGTTCCCTTTCTGTATGACGGAACCAACACCTATCGTCTCCAGGATCTCATCCCCGCCAACTCGGGCTGGGACTTGTCGATGAACACCTCTTCATCGGCCATGGCCATCAGTGAGAACAATATCATCGTTGGCACAGGCGTTCACAATGGCGAGACTCATGCCTATGCAATGGTCCCCGCTACCCCGACACCAACACCTACGCCTTCATCTACTCCAACGGCTACGCCTATTGCTACACCAAGAGTCACACCCAGACCGCGTCCGAGTCCACATCCGCGCCCGACACAGTCGCACTAGGCTATTGATCCGCGATCCGAAGCGACGTCTGATCAATGCTCGTGATGGGTTGTGCGCCTCGCGTAGCTGAACCGGCTCTACGTCTCAAATCTTCCCGCAGACTGATCACACGCTCCGACGGTTCGTTGAGGTAACAACTGTGTTACTTTGAAATGGTTGCAATTCTCGTGCACTTCTGCGGTACAGGAAGAGTGCATAATATCAAGGCCGCGACAATTTGTTTAACCTTGGCCTGCGTTCTCACAATCCCCGCGCGCGCGACGACCGTCATAGTTAGTAACACCAATGACAATGGCCCCGGCTCGTTGCGCCAGGCGCTCGCCGATGCAAACGATGGCGATACGATCGACGCGATGGGTATTTCCGGCGTCATTACACTCACCACCGGGCAATTACTCGTGGACAAGAGCGTGACAATCAACGGCGCCGGCGCTGGTGTGCTGGCCGTTGACGGTAACACCACCAGCCGTGTCTTCCAGACTGCTACAGGTGAAACGGTGTCGATTTCCGGCCTGACGATCAGGAACGGTCAGGGCGGCGAAGGCGGCGCCATCTTGAACGCCGACACCGCGACGCTGACGATCATTAACAGCACGCTCAACGGCAACACGGCGGGGTTTGGTGGCGGCGTCTTCAATTCGGGAACGCTGACCATTATTAACAGCACTTTTAGCAGCAACATGGCTAGTGAGGGCGGCGGCATCTACAATTCGGGTGGCGGCGTTTTGACGATCAGCAATAGTACCTTCAGCGGCAACGCGGTTTCCGAAACTGGCGGTGGCATCTTCAACATCGGCACGCTGCAGGTCGCTAATAGCACAGTCAGTGATAACTCGGCTGCTTTTCTGGCTGGCGGTGTCTTAAACTTCAACAACCTAGAGATCGGAAACACCATCCTGAATAGAGGCGCCTCAGGTGTAAGTATTTATTCAAATGGGGACGGCTTGGTAACTTCGCTGGGCTACAACATTAGTAGCGATGATGGAAGCGGCATTTTAACTGGCCCCGGGGATCAGATCAACACGGATCCAATGCTTGGTCCATTGCAGGATAATGGCGGTTCTACCTTTACGCATGCTTTACTGCCCGGTAGCCCGGCCATTAATGCCGGTGATCCGGCTTTCACTCCGCCGCCTTTCTTCGACCAGCGCGGTCTCGGTTTCGACCGGATCGTAAATGGCCGGCTCGATATCGGCTCGTTTGAGGTACAAGGCCCGACACTTACTCCAACCCCGACACCTACCGCGACTCCTGCAACGACACCGTCACCGACAGCTACTCCGTCGCCAACGGCTTCAGCTACAGCTACTCCAACACCTACTGCTACGCCGAGCCCGAGTCCAACCCCTGGGCTTACCCCCACACCGACGTCGACGCCAACGGCCACTGTAACTCCCAGCGCAACACCAACACCGACAGCTACTCCGAGATCTACTCCTACATCGAGGCCGCGCCCAGCTCCACGACCTCGGCCGACCCCGAGGTAGAGAAAGCGGTAATTTTCTGGGAGCACAGGTTGCCAGCCTGTCCTTTTCGGCAGCCTGCCGAAAAGCGCTTCGCGCGCTGGCAACCGAAGTCTCCTCGCGCCCGCTGGGCTGTCGTCGGCAAGCTGCCTGCGACTACAGGGTAGCAGCTTGTGCTCCCAGACATTCGCGATTGCAACAAACTTTCATCCCTTCCTGTTTTATTCTATGTGACTTGCTCTGAGTAATTCTATTCGTGCTTGGTTCTCTTCGCTGCCTTCTGTAAAAGGGACTCTGGTGAAAGAACCCGATCACGAGAACCAGCACGCGCCGCTGAGTTATTACGGAGCGCGGCGCATCGTATGGTTGGTTTTTCTATTGATCATTGTCTGGTTGATCCTGCGCGGGTTACAGGATGTGATCCTACTTTTCGCCCTCGTCTTTCTTCTCGCCATGGTCCTGAACCCGATTGTGGTCTGGCTCGAAAAACGTCACGTCCCGCGTTTTGTCAGTGTAATCCTGCTGATCCTTACCCTCGTTGCGATCACTGCCACGATTGTGATCTTTGCGATTCCCCCGCTGGCCAGGCAAACCCAGGAACTGGTCCGTAGCGCACCGACTGTTTGGCAAGGCATTCGCATCCGTATCGAGTCGCTGACGAAAAATTATCCCGCTGTTCGTGAAGCATTGCCCCGCACAGAAGAAATCGCCGGAAAAGTCGGCGCGGCCGCAGGAACAGTCGGCAACATTTTGCTAAGATCGACACTTGGTTTGGTCGGCGGCGTGGCCACCTTTGTGCTCACCGTTCTTTTGCTCGTGTTTGTGCTGGCTAACCCGCGTCCTCTCGTAGCGGCATATCTCGCGCTGGCGCCCGACCGTTATCGCGCGCAGGCGCATCGCACTCTCGCCCAGCTGATGCGACAAATGACCGCCTGGGCGCGTGGCGTCGCGATCAATGGTGTCATTACCGGACTCTCCATCGGCGTGTTGCTTTGGCTAATCGGCGTGCAACCGGCGCTCATCTTCGGCGTGTTCGCGTTTCTGGGTGAATTTTTGCCAAACATCGGCGCATTTCTTGTCGCCATTCCTATTCTGCTGATCGCGTTGAGCCTGGGCGCGACAAAATTCTGGCTAGCTCTCGGCGTAATCGTGCTGGTGTACCAGGTCGAGCTAAACGTTCTGGTGCCGGGCGTGCTCGGCAAAGAGATGCGATTGCATCCGGTCAATATTTTGTTCTTTACCCTGGCGACCGCCAGCCTGTTTGGGTTGCTGGGAGTTTTTATTGCCGTCCCGGCTGCGGCGCTGGTGCAGATCGTGATTGACGAATTTTATTTGCAACCGCGCAAACCGGATTATGCCGCGCTCGATCGCGAAGCAGCAGCGCTCGTGGAAGGAAAGAAGTGAACGTGGTGGATCGGCTTCTCCTGAAAATGCAAGTCCGGCTCGGACCGATGGCAAACTGAGTCGCCGAAGGCGCGAATATCAGACGGCACAGCCGCATCAATTGCCAACGCGTTGAGGACAACGCGTTCCGCCTTATTCCTTCCCTCGATTCGCCGACTTTCTTCGCTGCCTCTAGTAACTGGTTTTCTCATTCTGTTCTCATCGTCATTTGTGGTTCGTCATTTCTTTTTCTCACTCCGTCCGTTCGGCTCCAACCGCAGTTAACAGAACTTTTACGAAAATTGTCTTGACATTCTTCCGCGTTCTTCAGTAAAACGGCGCTCCACCCCAACCATTACTCCCGGAGGTAAACAAAAATGCAAAAACAAAATAACTCTGCCATCAATGCGCATCTTCTTCGAGCTGCGTTCTTCGTGCTTCTGTTTCTCGCCGTCGGCGTGATCCCATTCGCGCTCGCGCAGAGAGGAAGCGGCAAAAGACCACTGGCGCCGCGGGGAACGTGTCCCACGCCGTGGACGTTCATCGCAGACATGCCGGTTGACCTTTATGGCGCAGCATGCGCTAGCGACGGCACATCTATTTATTGCGCCGGCGGCTACTCCTTCAGTTTTCCCGGTCTCGTACCCCAGCTCATCCGTTACGACCCAGGTACCAACACGTGGACGGCCCTGGCACCCATACCAGTCCCCTCTTCCATGGCTTCCGCTGTGTATTATCCACCTACAAACAAGATCTACGTCTTCGGTGGCTCGGACCCGGACGCCCAGACAGTCAACAATCTGAACCAGATTTACGATATTGCCTCCAATACTTGGAGCACAGGCACACCGTTGCCCGATCTGCGCGCGTTTATGGCTTCCGGTTATAGTCCGGATAATGGCAAGATTTATCTTGTCGGTGGTTATAACACAGCCTTTGTGGACAGCGGCCAGCCTAACACCTGGGAATATGACCCCATAGCCGACACATACACCAATAAGACCGACTTTCCGGAGCTGGCAGGTGGCTATGCCTCAGGAATTATTAACGGTCACCTGTATGTCGCCGGTGGCCGGGATGCTAATAACGTTTCTCTTAACACCGTTTTTGACTACGACATCGCAGCTGATACCTGGACGCAAAAGAACAACATGCCAGGCACCCAAAACAATGTTCGAGGTAGCGCTGTCGCTTTGGATTCGCTTTTCGTGTTCGGTGGAGGAAATCCATTTATTGCCCCGGGTAGCCCTGCCTCAAAATCAAAGGCTGCTTTCTCCGCTAAGGAGCTTAAAGCTTCCGCCGCAGCGGCGAAAGCCGGATCCAAAATCCAGGTCCCTGCCACTACCAACAACACAAACGTATACGTCCCCGATACTGACGAATGGCGAACCTCTGCGAACTTGAATGTGTTTCGTGCATTCCCCTCCGGCGCGGCGATCGGCACTAATGTCTATGCCGCCGGCGGCTATGACGGCACGATTGGCTTTACCGTTGCGAGCGCAGAGGTGTTGGCTGCATGTGTCCCAGAGCCGACACCGACACCTTGCCCGGGAGATCAGTACACAATCACCGATGGGGCCGATACCATTGTGCCAGGTGACACCGACACTGGCAGCCATTGCGACGATTGCGACACCGTGGTGACACTGCCGTTCCCGTTCCAATTGTACGGTCAGAGCTTTGTCGCGGTGAACGTGAGCTCCAATGGACGCCTTGACTTTGTCATTCCAAATGAGCCGGGTGGCTTCGTCACAGCCTGTCTGCCTGCGCCGCCAAATATTGGACCATACGACTACACCATCTTCACTCTGTGGGAGGACATGCGCACAGATTTTGGTCTCAGCGGCTGCGCGAGTTTCCCAGGCGGAAACTGCGGTGTGTTCACCTCGGTCACGGGCAGCGCGCCTAATCGTATCTTTAACATCGAATGGCGCACTGTGCTTTTTGCTGATAACTCTGCGACGCAGAATTTTGAGGTGCGCCTGTATGAGAACGATCCGCTTAAGACGTTCGAGGTCATCGTCGGTGATCTCACCCCAGCCAGCGCCGATCACCCGTGGGTATCGGGCGTTCAAGGACTCGGCGACCTTGGGTTCTTCACACAGAACTTCTGCATAGACCCGCCTGGCAGCCCTCTGGAGTTTGTCTCACACACTTACACCTCGCCAGGCTGTGGAACCCCAACACCAACGCCGACACCAAGCCCAACGCCTACTGTAACTCCAACACCGACGCCACGGCCTATTCCTACACCGAGGCCGCGCCCGACTCCCCATCCTAGGCCGACTCCATAGGACACTTAAAAGATTAGATAGGCACAAAGCGGTGACTCGGGAACTCGCGAGGCGTCTCGCGAGTTCCCCGTTTTTAGGTGGAACGGTCGGCGACCGACTTCGGGTTCACGTCTATAGGTGTTCAGCGCCAAAGGCGCACATTTCATCTGGAGCCTGGGGCGGCGCCCCCCAGGATTTGTTGAACCG
>Ga0209577_10001923_pt1 | contig 20278 bp, 17 predicted proteins | sample GraSoiAngelo_109_FD_185874 | JGI IMG/M metagenome (GOLD analysis project Ga0209577, IMG submission 185874) | Grasslands soil microbial communities from the Angelo Coastal Reserve, California, USA - 14_0903_12_20cm (SPAdes) (version 2) | ecosystem: Environmental > Terrestrial > Soil > Grasslands...
GCCAAGAAGGACCATCGGGGTGCTGTCCTGGCCCGTAGTGACGGGCGAGAATCCTGCGAACCACGTCTTTGTCGATTTGGAGATGGAACGCCAAGGCCATTTGTTGAGCGATTCGCGGACAGCCCCAGTTGGGATTACGTTGCTTCATTTCGACGACCGCACGGATGAGTTCTGCGCTCGCACCTTTCGGGCCGGGCTGACGGCGGAGATCCGGGGAGAACAGCATCCGGTACTTTCCCTTGCTCAAGGCTTTATGAAGGGCTAGCAGTGTCGAAGGCTTCAGAACGATTGCGGAACGGAGCAGACGAGTTGGACGCACCAAGAGCGCCATCAAGCCAGCAAGGACCCGGTCCGACGCGTGTAAATTCGGAGATCGTTTCCGGGAGCGATTCAAGATCAGGATCTGGTGCTTGAGCAGAAGCGACTCCGCGACGAGGGAACGGACGCCGCCAGGACCGAGCAAGCGCGCCAGGGTAGCAATAAAATGGATAAAAAGAATGACCAGGTTGCTCATCGCAGAATCGTAGCAGGAAGGGAAATCCTAAGGAAATATGGGCGAAACAACAATTCGCAAACTGTCTCGGCGCTAGCGGCTACGCGGCCAACCGAAGAAGAAATCGTCTTCCATCGCCCGGAACAGTCCTTCGATGAGCTGGAAAGATTCTAATGGAGAGTGCCAGAATGGCCCATGGCTGGTCGCATAGCTTCGCGTGGAGTAAGTCACTGGAGCTGCGCGGAGTGGCTCGACCCGACTGGGTGCTGGTCTGCCGAAATTCGTCAGAGTTCGGTCGTACTTGGCCCTGCGAAGCGGATCGATTAAGGTTTCGTAGGCTTCAGCAAGCTCGCGAAACTTTTCGGGCGATGATCCGGTGCCTACATCGGGATGATAACGGCGGGCAAGCCTGCGGAACGCGGACCGAATCATTCCATCGTCCGCATCAACTGGAATGCACAACACTTCGTAATGGTTCATGGCCGCACCAAGCCAGCCAAGGTCAGCATCAATTATAACCCGGGTCCGAACTACCGCTCAAGGCCTGCGCTGTGCGGATCAGTTCTCACCGGCGTTCTTAAAGTAACGGGCCAGCCTCAGAGCGGTATCTGCGTTGATACCACGGCGCTCGCCCACGATGTCAGCGATCTGCGTGACCGGCACGCACAGGTCCAAAGCCAGCTTGTTCATGCCGAGGCCCAAAGGCTTCATGAATTCCTCGTGCAGAATCTCGCCAGTATCCACTGGCTTCAGTTTCTTCCCCATCTTCTCTCCTAGTGGTAGCCCACAATCGAGATCGGGACGTTTCTCCGATCAGGAAAGGCTCCAATATCAACGGGCGATTCCAACGATCTTTCAGCGATGTCAAGTCCGCCGAAATGTCCGGTTTTCTGCGTGGTCTCCGATCATAAAAACGGACAGCATTATGAGACACTTAGACTCATCGCATGTCCAGCGTGTGAGGCAAAAAGTCCGCTAATAGGTCCCTGGAGGATGGTTTAGACGGCCCGAGACTCTCACTTGACGACAAAACGCGCCGGCGGCAACGAGGCCCGCGCTTCGGGGTTGTAGTAATCGTAGAGAACGGATTCCGATGACTGTGCCGTCATTGCAAATCGAGGCTTGAACGTAAAGGAGAATGTCGTGCCTCCGGCTCGCGGCCAAAGGTAAAAAACCACACGATCAGGTTGGACTTCGTAGCTCTGCACGCCCCAACCGGAAGCGGAAACGGCAGAGTCGAGCGAAGGGCGGTCCACGTCGGCACCAGGAGGCAAGCCCACCTCAGCCAACATCATTCCGTATCCGCAGAAACCGACGCGCTCGGCATGAACGGTGCATTGAATCAAATCACCGACGGAAGCCGCAGAGCGATCGAACTTGACCGAGTAACGCAAGGACTCTGCGTCGCCGCTCGGAACGGAGGAGCCGATAACGGTGGGGTCGGTCCAAGGCAAGTAATAGCTAGCGTTGACGTAAGCACTGGCGTGGGCTGACGTGCCGCTCCGAAGCTCAAAAGTGTGCTTCCCTGGCGATAGGAATGGCGTGAGGTCGGCGCGTTGTGGCGTGAGCTGGCGGGCATCTGACGACGAGGAGAGAGCGGGGCCGGGCTTTCCATCGACGAAGATGCGCAGGGGCGCGCGCGAAGCATCGGGAGAGCTGGCTTCCAATTGCCGAACCAGTGTTTGCAAGACATCGACCGTCGCCTGCGTCGAATACCAGACTCCGTATTGGTCTTTGTTTTTCAACAGAAAGAGCGTGCCGCGATTCACAGCGCGGTCGAGTCCTCCTGATGACTGGCCCTGCTGTTTCGCGCTTGCGAGTGCGTCGAGTACAAGAGCCGTGGTTTCAATCCTACCTGTGTGGCCCCAGCCGTAGAAGATTGTGTTGTGGTGCAGGTCCCAATAGCTGGTTTCGCCCTCGGTGTGCTCCAGCAATAGGAGCGTGCGGATTTCCTGCGAGGCATCATCGCGCGCGGCGAGCTTAGCGAGTGCGATGAGAGCGATGTCGTAAGGGTCGGAAGTGGCACGAAGGTTTTTGGAAAAATATGCGATGCCATTTCGTACGCCCTGGCGTTCCGCATCGATATCTTTTTCGTCAGGCTTGCGACGTTGCAGATCGCGGGCGAGTGCTTCGACTACGTAGGCGGTGAGGTATAGCCCGGAGCCTTCCAAGTATTTGCCGTTCGAATCTTTTTCCATCCAACCGCCCTGCGGTGCGGTTTGCTGGAGCAACCAGCGACGGGCGGCGGTGACCACGTCGGAATCCACTTCAATGAATTCGGAAGCTTCCGTGAGGAAACGAAGGGCGTATGCAGAAACCGAGAGTTCGGGCTGGCCCTTGCCCCAGAGCGAGAATCCGCCACTCGGTTCGCGGTAGCGGAGCAGCTTCGCGTAAGCCAGATTGAGATAGTGGCGCGCCCGTGCATCCAGGGAAGAAACCGGGAGCTGCCGAGACTTTTGAAGCTGTAGCCAGAGAAGGCTCGGGTAGGCGGAAGAGATCGTTTGCTCCGCGCAGCCGTAGGGCCGCTCCATGATGCCCTCGATGGCGTCGCTGACATGAGCAACCAGGTTTGGGTAAAGGACCAATTCGGCTTCCACTGAGCCAGGAAGAGCGCCTTCAGGGATTCCCACCGACAGTGAAGTGTCGCCGATGAAAATTGAGCTCGCTTGAACAAGCCGTTGCTGGCCGTCAGCGTGGATGTGGAGCTTCTTTTCGACGGCGTCACTGTCATTTGCAGAGGAGCGGTTGAACGCAGTGAGACGCTGCTTGGCCTCTTTCATGGGACGTGCAGCGCGGAAGGAGAACGTTTCCTCAGCGTAATCTCCGGCGGCGACGTTGATGTGAGCTGTATGCTGGGAGAGAACTTCAGACCACGGCTCTGCGGCCCAGTCGAGAGAAACGTCTTGCGGCTTGTCGAGGTAATTGCGAACTGTGACGGGCAAATGGAGTTCGTCTCCTGCGGTGAGCACTTTGGGCGGTTCGAGTTCGACGAAAAACGGCAGGAAGGCGCGCAGGTCCGCGGAAGCCGTGGCAACATGTCCATCCAGCGTAGATGCAATGACGGAGACCTTCCAGGTGGTGATGCTGTCGGCGAGAGGAACTTTTACGGTGGCATGACCGGCTCGACCGGTGTGAATCTCGGGCTGCCACAGGAGCGTCTCGGGGAAATACTCACGAAGCCGGGGTGTGGCAAGCGGAATCTTGACTTGACCCGAAGCAACGCCGGACTTCGTGGTTAACGCTACTCCCGGTGCCAGAACAGCAAGTTGCGCGACTTCCGTATGCAGGTTCACACCTTCTGCCGCTACCTCGACCGTCTCCGTAGTAGTCCCAAGTTGCAATGTAACCTGAACACCCGTGGCATTGCTGGAAAGAACCGGAATGTTGCTTAGGACATACGCGCGAAACCCTGGGCTTTCCACCAGCACCCGGTAAGTGCCCGGAGGAAGGTTGGAGAGCAGACAAACGCCTTGATCGTTCGAAGCCCCCTCGTAAGCGACGCCTGTGGCCTCGTTACTGAGAGTGATTTTTGCGTTGGGAATCACAGCGCCTGTTGGGTCCTGTACGAGAACGCGAACAGCGCCGGAATTGCCACTGTAGAGTGGCTGTGGTTTCTGCGACGGGACAATCTTGCCCGCAGTGCCCCCAGACTCCTCCAGGAACGGCGAAGCGAATTTAGCTAAAACGAAATCGTCGGCGGTGTTGGGCGTGAGGTCTGGGCCATCGCTAAGGATGCTGATAGCCTTCATAGTTCGGGACTCCGGCGTCTGAGAAGTGCTGATATTCTGCCCGTATGCGCGCAGCGTGACCTTATCGCTGTACCCTGTTTCGACTGTGGGCACGATGCGGTATGGCCGCCCCCACGGATCGCGAAGAGCGTCCCAGGCAATTCCGCGATCCGCCATCACTTTGCGGAATTCTTCTTCTGTTTCGGGAAAATGGCCGGATGCCTTCGCGCCTTCAAAGAGGGCGTCGGAAATGTGCTGGGCCGTTTCGCGGAAGTAGGGCATGTTCTGAACCGATACCACCAGGTCGTCCCAGTCATCCACGGAATCGCTGGACCCTGACCGGAAGTGCTTGTCCGGGCCGGCGCTCACCACTTTGACTGTGTAGTTGTCGCGGACAATTTCGAAGAGAAAACGATACGGTGTGCCCCAGGGATCGACGAAGCCAGAAAGTGGAATGTTCTGTTGCGCGCAGGCGGATTCGAGCGTGGCCTGATCTCGGATATAGCCGCCGGTACGCACGTGGTAGGAGTCAATGACGGCGCGAAGGCGCTTGGCATTATGCTCGAAAAAGGGCCGCGACAGGCTGAGGGCCGTGAAATCGTCGGAAGTTCGGAGACTCTTGTCAGGCCCTTCGCTGCGGAATTCCAGGACTTCGTTCACCCACTTATAGGTGCGCCGAACATGGTAGGGGCGTCCCCAAGAATCGACGAGCCCAGAGGCATCGATGCCCTTTCTCCTGAGGAGACTCGCATACTCTGCATCATCTGCCGGGAAATGACCGTTGTCCGTAAAATCTTCGAGCAACAATTTGCTCACCGGATCGAGCACCGAGTGAATCTGCTTTTGAAAAACTTGGTCGAGGTAGCGCGGATTATCCGAAGATTCCATGCGCAGCGGAGCACCGCCCCGATTGAACAGTAAAGCCTGTGCTACGAGTTCGAGGTCCGCAGGAACAGGCGCTTGAGGTTCGCGATTGAGGAGTTGATTGAGGGATACTCCGGCGATGGAATCGCTGTCTTCGTCTAAAGAGCGAAAGCCGAGGCGAGGGTCTAGCCTTTCGTACCCATCCGTGAAGAGGCTAGCTTCGGTACGAGCAAGTTCCTCAACTGCCTGATCGTAAACCAGCAGGCCGAGCGCGCCTTCGGCGGGCTCACCTTCAGAGCCGTGGACGCGGAGGTTCACCGTCGCCGCTTCGCCGGGGCGATACGTAGCCTTTCCTGGCTTCACTTCCAGATGGAGATTGCCCGGCTTCGGAATAATAACGGAAGCGCTGGCCGTGCGCGAATACACCGCGTATGGTTCGACTTCAATATTGAGCGGATAGGCCGCAACCAAGAGTCTGCCGGAGAATTGCTGGTCCACGGTGAAGGTGACATGGGCCGAATCACGGGACAGCTTCAGTTCCTGAGATGCGAGAATGGCTTCCGTTTCGGTTTGGATGACTTCTACGCCGACACGGACCTGTGGCGCTGAAGATTCGACTTCAGCTTCGATAGGATCGCCCGGCTTGAGGATGGCCTTTGCCGGAGTGATTCGGAGAGCTGGTTCTTCTTGCAAGGAATAAGATTCGAGGTGGCGACCGGTGCGCCCATCGGGAGTTTTTGCTTCCAAAGCGAGATAGATGCGGTCGGTACGCTTGCTCCCCTCGTTCTTTTCCTTCCGCAGCGGCTCGGAGAAACGGACACGCGCAATGCCATAGCGATTCGTACGCACTTGCGTCGTCGCAAAGGCCTGGGATGATGGTTTTGACGATCCAGCATTGGAGGGGTCCTCGGCATACAGCTTGACGAAAATGCTGGCGGCCGCGGGAGTCCCGTCAGCGAGAGAGCTAGAAATGTAAAGCACAGGTCGAAGACCGACCGACAACACGCCGGCAGCGTTCAGCACATAAAGGTGAATCGCGTCGCGGGAAATCCGTATACCGAAATGGCGCTCCTGGGTCCGCTTGGACGAAGCATCGGTGACGTAAGCGGCGTACCGAAGGTCCTCGAAGCGCTTCCAGTCCGCGTCTCGCAAAGCGGCGTGATCCTTGGAAAGATCAAGCGTTGAGTGGAATTCGTTCTTAGCATCGAGTTCGCCTTCCAGCACCGGTCCTTCCTCGGTCTCCCATTTCTGATCGCGGTAATTCCATTGGCGCGACGCTTCGCGAACAATACGCACGTGTCCGCGAAGAACTGGTTTTCCAAACATGTAGCTTGCACTGACAGTGAGACCGGCATTCTGGCCGGGTAGATAGAAAGGCTTGTCCGCTGCCACGTTTACGGTGAAGGTGGGAAGCTCATAACGGCTGATGCGGACTAGTTGGTTCCCTTGCAATTCCCTGCTATCCGCGTCGCCTGAAATCTCGGCAGAAACCCGGTAATTCCCTAGTTTCTGCGAGGAGGGAATGCTCCAGTCACCGGATGCAATGCCGAAGCGAGAAGTTTGCGCATCAGCTGAAAATACGACCGTGTCATCCGGATCGTGCACTGTAAAGCGAACGGGCTGCTTGCCCCAGGCACGGCGCTGGTCGTCAAAGACCAGCGCACGCATGTGTAACGTCTGGTCGGGCTGATAAAGAGGCTTGTCGGTCGACAAGAGAATGGCTGCTCGTCGCCAGAAGTGGAGCGTTGAAGTCAGGGAGTTGTGAAAATTCCTCCGTGTGCCGCGGATTTCAAGATCAACTTCTCGATCTTCCGGCGCACCCGGCACTTCGGGAAGCTGGAACGTTAATTGCGCCTCCCCACGCGCGTTAGTCCGGGCTTGGGCCTTCCTCCCCTTGGGTGTGGTGTCCTCTTCGTCATCGCCGATGAATGCGCTAAGAGAAACTCCTGGCACCGGCTTATCTGAATCAGGGCGCGTTGCCCAGACGCGGGCGACGTAGATATGCCCTAGATCAATGGCATCCAAACCCAGAAAGCGAAGTTCGAAAAGGTCAGGAATCAGCGCATAGGGGGAAAGGATTCCCGAAACCGCCGGCGTGGAGCTGCCAGCCGTCCGCACTTCGTAGAAGAGGCGCGAACTTGAAACGTCCTGGAGGCCGCTCTCAGGAGCCCAGTTGAGCGGCACCTCGACCCGCCGCGGAGGCGAGCTCAAACGCACCGGTGCGGAGGCTTCGGCGAGCAGCTTGTTGTCTGGCGCCAGGACCTTGACGGCGAGCGTAGCGGGGACAAATTGCGGAGCATCCGCCGAAAGCTTAATCGAGAAGATCGAGGTTTTGTCTTTCAATTCGAGACGTGCGCCAGCCTCGTTTGCGTGAATCGACGGCGCAGCGTCACGCCCTTTGCCATCACCAAGAGATGGAAATGAGAAAACACACGGACACAGCAGAACCACCCGCAGGATGCATGTTCGCATCGCTCCCACTCCTGGGCAGAATGCGCACCAGCACCAATTGTTACGTTGGTTGCGTCAATGTCGCGAAAGGTTGCTACGGCTTTGTTTCGTATGGATTATTCTTTCCCAAGCGTAGGGAGCTTTGCTTGCGCCCCGTGGGTGCCTGGTTCGTGCAGATGCGGAAGCAGAGATATCCTCATTGATGCAAAGGTGCCGTCTCCGTCTTTCTTTCTGGGGAAACCAGCAAGAGCGCCCATTTCGCGATGTCATCGGATGGAGAAAGAGAAGCGGCCTTTCGGCGCGCGGCAGCGGCGGCGTCCGTGAGGCCATATTGTTCATTGATTTTGGACGCAAGCACCCAGGGCTTCGGGTCTGACACGCCGCGATAGTCAGCGTCAAGTGCCTTAATCAGGGAGCGCTGCGCATCATCCGGCATGTTGAGCGCGGCCTGCAAGTTTCCGACTGTGTACCAGTAATTTGCAGAGGTCATTTCGGGAAGGTTGGACCACTTATCGAACTTCGAGAGAACGTCAGGATCTGGCTTGCCGTTGAGCAAGCAGTTCCAAGCTTCGAGGAGAAGCTCATCTGGGCCGGAATACACCGAATCCGTGATTGCCTTCAGGTACTGTGAGGCACGCTCGCGCTCCCCGAGATGAATCAAGCTTGTGGCCATGGCCAACAAGGCATCGCTGTCTTTAGCAGAGGACTTCAGTTTTCGCTCAGCTTCCGCTTGAAGCCCCTTCCAATTCTCTTGGCCGATAAGCGCCTTCACTACAAATCGAAAGCCTTCACGCTCGAACACTCGATTGGCTTCCAGTCGGCGAGCACACGGGAGGAGTTCGCTCCACAGTTTGCCTTTTTCAAGACTTTGGCAGAGAGCGAAGTCAACTTGACTTCGTTCGAGGGGCGAAGTGGCATGGCCTCGCGCTTCCGTGAGAAGTTGGATGGCTTTCGGCGAACCGTTGAACGGGCCAATGAGCGCGGGCGCAGAGGCGGTGATGGCCGCGGGACCGCGCGTAGACTCTACAACACCCGACCACAGGTAATGGACGGCCGGCATGAGTGTGACTGTGAAACTAGAAGGCGCGTCCTTCACGGCGAAAGACGTGCCCTGCACGTCGGGGACGACTAAATCAAGCCACGCTGGCAGACTTGATGTCTTGGTGGGCCAACAGTTGGAGGACTCGCTCGCCGATCTGGTCAGGGCTGTCGCTAGTGCCGAGAATCTTGTACTTTCCGTCTGCCTGGACCACGTACATAACTGGTAGCGGGCCGAGAGAAGAAATGCCGGAGACGCGATAACCCGGGTCTGCGCCGCCCGGGTTTTTAATTTCCAGAATGCTCACGGCGAAATCGAGGATGTTTTCCTGGCTGAGTCCAGCAGAGATCAGACGATTGCGAGCTGCAATGGAATTTCGCCAATCCCGCGAAAATGCTTCCTGGAGAGATGTCCAATCGTCACGCTTCGTGAAAAATGGCTTCAGGCGGTCGATATTCGGATTTGCTGAATAGGCCTCCACAATTGCGCGTGCAACCGGATAGCGCGGATCATCTTCGGGATACAAATTCGTGTCGTAGCGCTTCATTTTCAGAAGCATATCCATGCGCGCTTGCACTTCGTTTGAACCCTGCAGACGCGAGGCAGCTTTCACAAGATCGTAGGCCCGCGAATACTGGCGCAACTCCATAAGCAACTGACTGGCTTGAAGTAGCGTCACGAAGCGCATACGTTCGTCCGGGGCGTTGGATTGGGAATCAATGATCGCGCGTGCGGAATTTTCCGTGATTGCTGTCAGTACAGTAGAAAATGCCGCTTGAATGGATTCACCCTGCATTTTCTTGAGTTCTTCGCGGGCTTCAGAATAGTGACCGGCAAAGATAAGGTGCAACCGCGATAGCACTTTCAACGGCCCCCGCCGTGACCAGCATGCGGGATTCACGCACTTGTCCCCCCAAATCGTCAGGATGGGTTGTGGCTGCTGCAGTGACCAGCTTCAGTGCTTTCCCCGTTTCACCCAGCGCGACATTCTCGCTTGCTTCGGAAACGAAGTGAATCATTTCCGCATTTGCCGAAGCGGAAGTGTAAGGCCGCAATCCATCTCGAAGCTCTTGGAATTCCGCGGGGGTTAAGCGTCTCTTCCCTGTGTTGAAGATGAAAACTGCATCGACGGTACCATCAGGATTGCTCCTGAACTGCCGCTGGTACTCTGTGCCGCCGAATTTGAGATCAATCGAGCGGGGCAGTTCCTTTGGCTTAAAAAAAGGAGGAGGAAAGATTATGTAATGGTATTCAGTAAAGTGGGGCTCAGGAAAAATGAAATCGCTTTTTCGAATCTGCGCATTCTCTTCTTGCTGCGGACCAAACAGCCCAGGAGAAAGTGCGTACGGTAACTCTCGTAGGACCAGAGACGGAAAAACGATTGCGACCGCATCATCCTGGGTGGTGAAAGCGCGCTTGGCCTGTTTTGCCGCCAACTGGAGTTTGAATTGTTGGCTGAAGTCGCTTCTGGAAGTGACGGCATACTGAGCCACCGATTTCGCCAGAAAATCCCTCTTCACATACCGTTCAAGCTCTTCTTTCGTTTTCTTGTCGTCACTGCCGTCGTATAGCTGGCGGAAGCGCGCCTCAGATGAGCCGTGTGCTTCCAGGACCTCGTCAATCTCGCCTGACCCAAAGCCGCTCAAGTGCATTTCGATCGTGTGGAGCGAACGATTGTTTTCGGCGGGCGATTCGGGAGTTTTGAGGAGGGCACGCGTCTCTTTGTTTGCGATCAAGGCAAGTCTCCCTTGGTCGTCGGGAGGAATGTCGCCGACCCTTGTTTCGGCGGAAGTCGCATCGATCCAGAGGGGTGGATCAGCGGCAACATAAACGATGGCGTGATTGAAAACGCCGAGTCCCGGGAGATCCGCGTCTACGTCGGTCTCAAAACCAGCACTAAGCAATGCAACATAGGATTTCAGCCCTGCTGATCGCAAAGTGGCAACCAGCAGCGATGCCTTGTCCTTACAATCCCCATAGTTACGCTTGAGCGTTTCATCCGGAGTATGAGGCACGATCTCAGATTCGCCGAATTCCAGTCCCGTGTACCGGACTGCCTTGTGCAGTCTCGCTGCAATCTGAGCTGACACAACCAGCGGGGGCTGGTTCCGATCAACGCCCTGGAGAAGCAACTTTAAGTCGCCCGTTTTAGTTTGCTGATCGACGATGGCTTCGTAGCGCGCGGCAACCTGTTGCCATGACTTTCCTGTCGAAAAGGCCACATAGGGAAGGTTCGGCATATCGAAGGGCAGACTTTGTTCAACGTCCTTTCGGAGTTCCAGCGGGCCCCAATCGCATTCCCACTCCACCTTGGCCGCTGTTTTCCATCGACGAATTGTGGACTCAGGGACCAATTTGCTCACGACTTGTAGAGGGATATTTTTCGCGGCCGAGAGGGAAAGCCAAAATCTCTGAATAGGCACTCCGTCGTAAATAATGATTCGCCTGGCTTCACCAGCGTCTAAAAGTGGGGCTGTCTCCCGAACAGTAATTTCGTATTCAACCACCGCCCCGACGGCCATGGCGGGAAGAGGCGCACGAATGACGCGGCGGTCTGAAAAAATGCTTTGGTCGAACTCTTCGGCGGGGGAATCCGCTATCGTCTTGGTTTCCAACCAATGCACTGCGCCATCGGTTCCGATAACGCGTGCACGCAGTTCTGGCTTGGTTTCGTGCCAGGGCTGGAATTCCTGCTCGACCGATGCCCACTGCTCCAGGGCATCTTCATTTGCCACACGGAAAACCTTGCGTACCGTCGAGGTAATGCGACCACCCTCGTCGACGGCAATCTGGTGCTGCTCGAGCAAGATGAGCACCGGTTGAGATTCGGGGACCGGAATGCGTTTGGCCGCTTCAAGTATCGCTTGCGGATTCGCGGCAAACGGTGTGTCCCACGGCTCCGCGGCGCGGACAGATGGGCTGGAGGAAAGTCGGAGCAGAATGATTAGAGCAACGATTCGGGTCGGTTTCATCAGAATTACTTGGCCTCGGAGCGATTACTCGCGCAAGGTTACAACCAAAAGTGGTCGGGCAAATTTGGTCACATAGTGAACGAGGTTGGCTGATCCAAGACAGTTTTGCAAGCGGGAAGACTTGCCAACCCGGCCTGCCGGGACGGAAGGCCGCCCTACGACGATGGTGCCGCCAGCGGCCTCCATGGGAGCGGGAGCGGCAAATCTCGCTCGAGATTTGCCGCTAAACGGGGAGGAGCGTTTTCCCCTTATACCATTCCGTTACCGGCACCTCCTCGGGGACATGTGGTTGTGGCAGCTTTTGAGAAGGCATCGGGGAACAATCATAGACGTCGTGGTGTCTCTTCGGAGAAATGAACCGTCGAGCGCGATTCCTGTGGGCCATATTAATAAGCTTGTTCCTAGCGATGGGCAGCCTGGGTGTCTGGATTTTGCACTGGAGCGCTGACGAGTATGCCGTCTACGACGCAGCGATTCGCGAGGCTTTTAGCGGAGACGGCGTCTCGTATTATGTAATGTTAGACAGGACGCAGGCTGCGGGCCGTTTCGGTATTTCCAACTTTCATTCCGAGGAACTGGACCTGTCCCTCACGACGAGGGCCAGCTACGCGGTCAAGAATTTCCCTCGGTTTCGTATTCCGCCGAGGTTCAACCTTCCTTACCCGTTCAGGATGGTCGGCCAGGATGAACTAGACAGGATTTTTCGTCCTAGCAAAAACGCCTCTTCAAACATCCCTGGACTCGAAGAGCTGCTGCGGAAAAGTTGGGGTGTTATTACCCTTTCGCGCGTCGGTTTTGACGTAGGCGGAAAGCATGCGGTGGTTTACGCGCAGCTAACCTACTGCGGCCTCTGTGGGGAAGGAACCTACCTATATCTTTCAAAGGAAGCGGGCGCGTGGCACATTGTTCGTCGCGCCGGAACTTGGATTTCGTAGGCCGGTTTGAGCCGCTATCCCGCTACTCGTCATATCTTCTTTTCCGACATAATGTGTAGCACGTAGGCGGCAGTGGATGTCTCTATGGCTCGCTATAAGGTTCTCAAAAGCGTCGCTCACAACATTGGCCATTCGCCATTCATTCACCAGCCTGATGAACTATGCAGATGATGACTACGTGATGGGCCACATTCTGCGATTCGCACGGAGCACCGGACGCGACACACTGACTCTCGACTTCGTACCACGAGAAGCGGGACCACCTGAGCTACTAGCGCCGCCGATTTCGGAAGTTCCGGCTCGCTACACAGAATGGTTCTGGGACCTTGTTCAAAGGCATGGTTCCGACAGATCGCTTGTGCAGAGCGCGACCTTGACGCTGAACTACGACATTGCGACAAAGCGCCCGCTTCGTTCGGCCCCACAATTCATCGAGTGCGCATTACAGATATTCGCGGCAAGGAGTACGTGGCCCACTTTGACGGGTGGTGGTATCCAGAGCGCCTTGGGCATCAGCAAAGGTACGCGCGCCCCTGCTGGAAGTTCTGGGCTGCACGCGAGCACGTGAACTAGAGGACTGCCTATGCCATTTTGGTATTACTTTTCCGTGCCGAGGCTCCCTCCCGAGGTCGCTCACCAATCAAATCTGGTGGAAATAAGGAATTACCTTGCTGCCGAAGGCAGCCCAGTGGATGTCGGTTCGCCCATAGCGCTTGTGGAGAACTATTGGGCAGTCATGACGTTGAAGGCGAATGGCAAGGGCGTTCTCAAAAAGACATTTTTCGACCGGGGGACATCTGTCAAGATCGGCGACCCAATTGCCATCATTGGGGCGGATGGCGAATGCATTCCCTATGGGAAAGAACCAGCCGTCTTGGAAATAACCGAGCACAAGCGTACGAAACCTGTAGGCGATAAGGGGCGCGCCTGAGACAAAATGCCACTACCAGCTGACCACAAGAAGTTCGACAACGTATGCCTCTCGCTTGCTATCTGTCCCGCCATCCTCCTAGCAAACGTCTATGCCATCGGCCAAGAGCAGCGCTCTTCGGATTGGGAAAGCCATGACCTTCCATTTCGTATTCTAAACCTCACAAGCGATGGACACTCCTTGTGGACCTGTGGGGCAGACGAAGGCGTAGCTGTTTCAGCCGACAATGGCGCGCACTGGCAGGTAAAGCACCAAACAGCGGATGGCGGCTTGCTGCTGAACATCGATTTTGCAGATTCTAAATTTGGCTATGCAGCTGGAACAGGAGGCTTGTTGCTTACCACCGTGGACGGAGGTGAAAGCTGGGTTCCTCATCCTGGCATCACTGAGACGATACTGCAGGTCTCGTTTGGCAACCCGGAGCACGGAATCATAAGAACCCCTACGTCACTGCTGTTCACTCTCGACGGCGGCTTGCACTGGTCACCAGTGTCCGAAGGACAGAATTCTGAGGACATCAAACATTTTCCTTACACATTCTCACTGGTCGCACTCGATAGTTCGCATATGGCGGTGATGCTGAAGCAAGGTGCAGCACAATACGAGGCTCAGTCATTCCTGTTTACGGAGGATTCAGGAAAAACTTGGCGCTTTCTGAATCTCCCTAATGTCACGCTTTACAGTTTCCTGCGCGCCAAGGACCAGTATTGGGCCGTTGGGACGGAGGTAATTCACAAGGATCAGCCGGGCGGTGGATATGCCGTGCCAGTGGCCTTGTACTCCTCCAATGGGGAGACTTGGACTCATTCCACCAATAATCTTTCCGCTTGCAAGCTCGAAATGTGTACGGTGTGCACCACGAGTGGTTGCTTTTCATCGAATGGCGTGATTTCTCGAATTTTCGCAGAAAAGACAACCTACACTGCCTTCTCCAGCAACAAGGAACTGACTCCAAAGTGGGCATCAACTGATTCGAGCGTTTGCTTTGTAGGTGCTCGCCTGCAGTGCGCGCCTGTCACGGAGTTGGCGCAAGCTCCGAGCGCCCCCGGCTCTCCCGTGCCGACAGTTGTTGCGCCCGGTCCGCTCGGCGCTCCGATTCGGGAAGGTCCTCGCTGCTTCGTTTGTGCCCTCGACAGAATTTTCATCGACAAAAAGGCGCAAGGTTCTTACACCATAAAGCTGACCCTCGTAATCGCCAAGAACGGAACCGTGGCAAGCGCCGAAGCTCAAAGCGCTCCCACAGAGGAAATCAAGTCCCGAATCGAACAGCAAGCGCGGCAGTGGATATTCGAACCGTACGTAAAAGACGGTGCTGCGGTGAGCGTAAAGCTAAACACCAGCGTTCATGTGAACGTTATAAAACCTAGGTAGCGTCTATGTGGCATCGATCGGTGGAAGAACAGGGATTTGCGATCATTCCCGCAGTTTTGGCTGACCGAGACACTTCAAAGCTGGAACAAGCCTTTACAAGTGCAGATGTGCCGCGCAGAAAAGCAGGCGTTCGCCACGCCCTGAAGTATTCCGCAGTTGCAGAAATAGCTCACGACGAGCGGCTCCTTGAAATTGCCCGGCGTGTGTTGGGAACCGGCGCTGTTCCCTTCCGCGCGACCCTGTTTGACAAGTCGCCAAATTCAAACTGGCTAGTGGTCTGGCACCAGGATACGGCACTGCCGCTTTGCGAGAGGCACGAAACGCCAGGCTGGGGCCCGTGGTCGGTCAAAGACTGCGTGCTATACGCGCAATGCTCCAGCAACCGCTCTTGCTCAGGTGTTGGCACTCCGCGTCGCCTTGGACGACTCGATAGCCGACAACGGGCCTTTGCGGGTGCTCCCTGGGACTCATAAGATGGGCGTATTAAGCGACGATGCGATTCACAAGTTGGCTGAAGAGGTTACAGGCGTCGATTGCCTGGTTCCTAGAGGCGGGATCCTCGCAATGCGCCCATTGGTTGTTCATGCGTCGTCAAAATCGCGGTCAGAAATGTCCCGCCGGGTTTTGCATGTCGAATATGCGGCCTCCCGCTTCAGCGAAAATGGACTTGAACTGGCAGTAGCATAGCTTCGTCCGTCGAACACGCGGCGAGCTGGCGGTGTCGTCGGTACCGACTCGCCTTTCCCCTTAAGCGATCCCCAGAATCCAGCCTTCGATTTCGGCGACTTCCTTTCCTGTGGCGTCAGGCTTGGATTGAAAAACCGCTCTAGGCTGCAGTCGAGGTCATTCGTCGAAGCCATTCCGCGGCGGCGTGGGCGTCCTGCTGATAATTCGGCCGCAGAACCGCCAATCGTGCGCGAGTCCGTACGGGAAGGAAAAGCCGTGGTCAATACCACCAACGTCGCGGGCGACTCGGAAAGGCGTTCAACGAGGCACTGGGCAATCGTCTTACGAGTCCAATACCAACGCGGGCTGGGAGGCGGCGCAATCTCGCGCGGTTCGCTTGAATGGTCGGCCATGTAGACCCGCAGGCCCTTGAGACTGGAGTCGCAAGTTTGCGCCCCCGAATAGTCAATCCCGATGTATCTCTCAAATGCAGCGCTCATATCTTCGCCCGCGCCGGAACTGGATTTCGTAAGGCTTCGAGTCGCTCAACGAAATAGGCCGGAGTCAAATCGCATCGGGCCAACGATTGTTGCGTATATGCCCATCCCGAACGTCGGGGGCCGTGTTGAACCATTCGCTGACGAACTTCCGCATCTTTAATGCTTGCTCGTCCGCGATCCGCTCCGCACCGGGGTCATAGTCACTGAGGTCGTTCACAAAAGTGCGCAACATCTCCGTGCGCAATCTTGTTTCGAACCTCCACAAAGGCGATTGGCTTTTGCCCATCAAGATCCTCACCGGATAAAAGTAGGGCGTTCGATGGCAGACCGTTACCGCGCGCAATCCGCAACGTTCGGTTGTTTAGGTATGCCCATCCGTATGAACTCTTGAAACTGGGGAGCGCTCTGAGGCGTCGGTCGCGGTTGAGAATGATCTCTACAGCAGTGGAAGCCATCGCGATACATGCCAGAAATCGTCTCTCGTGAAAGCAATGCGTGGCCTCCCTCGTATATGAAAACACGTCTATCGGGTACCTGTCCGGATAGCTCCGACCCAGCCTTCAGTTGCTGCTCATCTGAGGTTTTTTCTCTTCTGGAGCATTTACGTCGCTCATCACGCTTGCCCTCCTTGCGGCTGTCGTTGCGGAAAAAGTTCTCTGGTCGGATTCTGCAACGATACCGCATTTCGTTCCCCGGAAAGGGTTACCACCCTCAACATGCTGATGGACAGAGCCGGTTCCTATCGCTCAGGAGCATTGCATAATGTGAGCGATAGGAATCCGTCCTATCGCTCATGACTTGGAACTGGCAAAAGCCGGATTGGCCCCATTTCTTATGGGATCACGTGCGGCTGGAGGCTGCGGAGAAGCAATTTCTTGTCGGCGGAGGCGTGTTCGTCGGCACGGTTCGGCACCTCGGAAAAAGAAGAGCGCCACCAGCTCACTATCGAAGCCATGAGCACGGAAGCGGTGACGACTTCCGAAATCGAAGGCGAAATTCTGGATCGCGCAAGCGTACAGTCTTCCCTCCGAAAGCAACTAGGCCTGGCTACAGATGAACGGCGCGTCCTGCCTGCGACCTCGGCGGAGATCCGTCCGGCGACTGAACCTCCGACTGCCAAAGATTCCACGCAATCTCTGAATGACACGAAACTGAGGCCAATATGGAGTGCGCGGTTTAACTTACTGCGATTTCAATTGCCGGAGCGAGAGCGTATCAGTCGCATCGAATTCGGCACCAGCGCCTCCGAGGAGCTTCAGGTTAAGCGCGCCTCCACTGAAGACCATTTCTTCCATGGCACTATCGAGAGCAACCTGCTGGAGCTTTCCGTCAGCCGCCACTTCGAACTGAAATTGAGCAGCACGGCGCATCAACTCCTTGATGAATGCCGGACTCGCGCCGTTCGTTTTGCGAACAATCAACTCCACAAGTTCCTCAGGAAGCTCCAAACCGCGAGAATACAATTTAACGAGTTTGGAACGACCTTGTTCATCGGGGAGCGGAAACTCGATTGCTTGATCAATTCGCCCAGGTCGAGATGCAAGGGCTGGCTCAAGCTGATCGGGACGGTTTGTCGTGAGAATAAAAATCACATCGGCATCTTCGCGGAGGCCGTCCATCTCATTGAGTAATTTGTTGAGCAAAACCTCCTCGCATGGGCTACCCATCTGTTCCCGCGCACGGGCGATTAAGTCCACGTCCTCGACGACTAACAGCGAGGGTTGCAGGAAACGAGCCAGTTGGAAATAGTGATCGAGTAATCCGACCTGCTCAGCCGTCACAAGCAGAGTCGTGTGCTCTGGTAGTTCGGAGGCGAGATAATGGATTGTGTGCGTCTTGCCTGTACCAGGTGGCCCATAAAAGAGAAGCCCCTTCTTGGCTGACAAGCCAAGTTTCTTGACGTGTTCACGGGCGCGGATAAAGCCACTGACATTCCGATCAAGCAAATTCAGAGTTCTTTCAGGGAGTATGACCTCCTCGCGGCGAACCTTATGTAGCCGGTGTACTCGAACTTCTCCCCCTCGCCCAGAGTATCGATCCTGTCGTTCGAGAGAAATGACCTTACCTCGATATGTCCCTCCAGCATTCACGCGAGATTCGAGTTCGCGAAAGAAAGCCTGAGAAAAATTGAACCCGTCTTCGCCGTTCGGGACCGCTAATTCAAGATGGACTCCGCCAACTATGGTCCCAAAGTGGACCGCCGTGCTAAGCAATAACACAAACGGAAGGCTTCCATCTTTTGACAACCAAAGCCCGTTTTTCAGGCAACGCACTGGTGCGGGATCGCCGATATCCACATCGTCATGTTGCAGGGGACCAAGTTCCACGGGAAACGGCCCGCGAGTGAACAAGTGGGCTAGGGTTGGCGTCTCATGGCCCAACGGGGAATGTATTCCGAGTAGCGTCGGTTTCTCGCGTCCTGAAAAGAATTCTTCAATCGCGCCCTGGAGGTCTACTCTAGAAGCAAGAGGAAACGTCCTAGCAGCCGTCGTGATGTTTTCCAAAGGTCGCCCGCCGAAGTGCTCCTTCAGCTTCTTTTGAACCGGCGATTTGCCCGTCATCATTCGAAATGCGTAGCCAATCATGAGCACACCTTATGTTGGGTAGCCGTCGCAGGACTGCTGCTCCTCTGCTTGGACGCGACACGAGCCTAACGAATGTATATTATCGCAGGAAACCAGCTGCCCCCTAACTGTGGCCCGGGGGGACTCCGGGGACTGGCGGACGGGAAGCTCCAGGGTGATCCAGCTTGGAATCATGTCGCTGCCCGCACCGGCGCGAACGCTCCTCCCGGGCAGCCCGAGCTCTCGCAGCCTGCCGCTCCTATGCACGGCAGGGCAGCCCGCCTCCGCCGCACAGCTTCTGCTCGGGCACCTCTGCCAGGCGGGTTGCCGACTGCGCTACCACGGGGATCTGGACACGCCGGGAATCGCCATCGCCAATCTGCTGATACGGCGGTTCGCTATGGAGCCGTGGCGGATGAGCGCCGCCGACTACGTTTCCTGCGTGAGCCTTGACGGCCCGCCGCTTCGAGCCCGCATCTTCGAAGCCGTCTGGGACGATCAACTTTCTCGAGAGATGCGTTCCTGCGGGAGGGCCGTTCTGGAAGAGAGTGTTCTGGACTCGCTGATTTCTGATCTCGAATGTCGCTCTGATGATGGGCAGAGCCGCTGCGCCTGAACAGGACGATTAGGTCATGCAGTCACTTAGATCTTTTCACGCGTCTTGCAGACGTCAAAACGGATTCCGACATTGGGCAGCATGCCTTCTAAGGGCCCTCGGCTCCAAAAGCTCCATTTGGGCGTTTTTCCTTTTCAGTATTCTCAACAACTTGGGCAATCTGCTTTTGGCTTCTCCTCGGCATTCAAGGCGATGAGGCACGCTCTAGACGCAAAATAGCCTGTTGCTTCTACGCTGCGCTTGTGACATAGTACGTACTATCACTACATTATGGAGGGGTGATGGAAAAGCCTGTTTCTGCCGCTGATGCCAACCGTAAGTTCTCGAAGCTCCTCCGAGCAGTCCGTGAAGGAAAGAGCTATGTGGTGACCTCACATGGCAGGGCGGTCGCCAGGATTGTGCCTGCCGAGAAAGACAGCGGCGTGACGCGAGGTGCTAAAGTTGCTCTCTTGAAAAGGCTGGGGTCTGAGCCCGTGATTAAGATCGGCCGTTGGAGCCGGGATGAACTCTACGAGGATAAAAAGTGAGGGTGGCACTCGACACGAACATCCTGGCGTACGCCGAGGGCGTAAACGGGGAAGACATGAAGCAGACGGCACTCGAACTGGTAGAGAAGTTACCGGAGAGCGCTGTGCTGTTGCCCGTGCAGACGTTGGGTGAGCTGTTTAACGTGTTGGTGCGTAAGGCGGGCCGAGCGCCGGCAAAAGCAAGGAAAGCGATTTTGAGTTGGCGGGACGCCTTCTCTTTGATCGAGACGTCCGCTGAGGTAATGCTCGCAGCAGCTGACCTCGCGACCGACCATCAGCTCAGCATTTGGGACGCAGTGATTCTCTCTGCTACTGCGGAAGGCGGATGCCGTCTGCTTCTTTCGGAGGACTTGCAAGAAGGATTCACATGGAAGGGCGTTACGGTCACGAATCCATTTGCGCCCAAGACACATGAGTTGCTGACAGCCCTGCTTGCCGGCAGCGCTCAATCCTGACGCGCTTCTCTCTGATGGCACAACGAGGTATAGAATTTTCTGACCGGAGGACCAATGAGGTGGTCGGCCCTAGCAGACGATTTTCGAACTTTTGTACAGCAGGCTGGCTGATCACGGATTTGGAAAGTTGTTGGGTGGCTGCCCCAGACTTTGCGATCACCTGCAT
>Ga0209577_10001924_pt1 | contig 20275 bp, 16 predicted proteins | sample GraSoiAngelo_109_FD_185874 | JGI IMG/M metagenome (GOLD analysis project Ga0209577, IMG submission 185874) | Grasslands soil microbial communities from the Angelo Coastal Reserve, California, USA - 14_0903_12_20cm (SPAdes) (version 2) | ecosystem: Environmental > Terrestrial > Soil > Grasslands...
CTCCGGCCGTTGTGGATGATCGACTACGACGACGCAGGCTCGATCGGCCGCCGCTACCGGCGTCAGGACGAGATCGGCACGCCGTACTGCGTCACGGTCGACTTCGATTCCCTGGACGATCACGCGGTGACCGTTCGCGGCCGCGATTCGATGGCTCAAGACCGGATCCCGATCGCGGACCTGGTCGGATATCTGGAGCAGCGACTCGACGAGCGATGAAGTGCGCGGCACCCGACGCGCGAGTGGCCCCAGCGGACCTCTCCATCCGTGGCGGGCGTGAATACGCCGCCTCATTGCCGACATGATGAACTCTGGATCGGGCGCCCTCCCGGGGCCCAAGGGTTCGAGAGAGTGAGTGCCCGCAGCTTGGGCTAGGCTTTTAGCCGACCTCGTCTCGAAAGATCGGTGATCTAATCATGGCCTCCAGGAAGACCGTTTCGAAAAAGCGCGCGCCCGCGCGCAAGCGCTCCGCCCGTTCGGCGCCTACGCGCTCGGCCGCAACGAAGAAGCCCGCGCGCGCCCGCAAAGGCAAGTTCGTCTACGACTTCAGCGAAGGCAACCGGAACATGAAGGACCTTCTCGGCGGAAAGGGCGCCAACCTCGCCGAGATGACGAACATCGGCCTCCCCGTCCCACCGGGGTTCACGATCACCACCGAAGCGTGTCGCGCCTACATGCAAACCGGCGACGTTCCGGACGGGCTGCTCGGCGAAACGGAGCGGCACCTCAAAGCCCTGGAGCGCGAGATGGGCCGCAAGCTCGGCGACCCGGACGACCCGCTGCTCGTCAGCGTCCGGTCCGGCGCCAAGTTCTCGATGCCGGGGATGATGGATACAGTCCTCAATCTCGGGCTGAACGACCAAAGTGTTCACGGGCTCGCGCGCCAGGCGAAGAACGATCGCTTCGCGTTCGATTCATACCGACGCTTCATCCAGATGTTCGGCCGGATCGTCATGGGCGCCCCCGGCGACAAGTTCGAAGAAGCCATCGACCAGGTCAAGGCGCTCCGTAACGTCCAAGCCGATACCGATCTGACTGCGATCGACCTGAAGGAGCTCGTCGAGGAGTTCCGGCGGATCGTGAAGGAAGAGACGGGCCGCGAGTTCCCGCAGGACCCGCGCGAGCAGATGCGCTACGCGATCCGCGCCGTGTTCGACTCGTGGAACGGCGATCGCGCGCGCCTGTACCGCAAGCAGGAGAAGATCTCGGACGACCTCGGCACCGCGGTGAACATCGTCGCGATGGTGTTCGGGAACCTCGGCGACGACTCCGGCACCGGCGTCGCCTTCACGCGCAACCCCGCGACGGGGGAGAAGGGCCTCTACGGCGACTACCTGCCGAACGCGCAAGGGGAAGACGTCGTCGCCGGCATCCGCAACACGCTGCCGTTGCAAGAGCTCGAACGCATCAACGCAAAAGCGTTCAAGCAGCTGCTCAAGATCATGAGCACCCTCGAGCGCCACTACCGCGACATGTGCGACATCGAGTTCACGATCGAGCGCGGCAAGCTCTGGATGCTGCAGACGCGCGTGGGGAAGCGCACCGCCGCAGCCGCCGTGAAGATCGCCGTCGACATGGTCGGCGAGCGGCTGATCGACCGCACGGAGGCGATCCGCCGCGTGACGCCCGAGCAGGTCGACCAGTTGCTGCACCCGCAGGTCGACGAGAACGCGCGCGACCTCAAAGAGATCGGCAAAGGCATGAATGCATCGCCGGGAGCAGCGGTCGGCGTGGCGGTCTTCGACTCGGACCGCGCCGAGGCGCGCGCGAACGCGGGAGAGAAGGTCATCCTCGTGCGTCGCGAGACGAACCCCGACGACCTCAACGGCATGATCGCCGCGCAAGGCATCCTCACGAGCCGGGGGGGGAAGACGTCGCACGCGGCCGTGGTCGCGCGCGGGATGGGCAAGCCGTGCGTGTGCGGCGCCGACGCGCTCGACGTCGACCTGAGCGCGCGCCGGTTCAGCGCCGGCGACGTCGTCGTGAACGAAGGCGACCTGATCTCGATCGACGGGACGACGGGGAAGGTGTTCCTCGGCGAGGTGCCGCTGAAGGAGCCGGAGGTCTCCGGCGAGTTCGCCACGATCCTCGAGTGGGCCGACAAGGTTCGCCGTCTCAAAGTGCGTGCCAACGCCGACACGCCCGAAGACGCGCGCCGCGCGCGTGAGTTCGGCGCTCAAGGCATCGGCCTCGCGCGCACCGAGCACATGTTCCTCGGCGACCGCAGGCCGCTCGTCGAAAAGCTTATCTTGGCGGCGACCGAAGCGGACGAGCAGGCCGCGCTCGACGCACTGCTGCCGCTCCAGCGCGAGGACTTCTACGGGATCCTCGCCGCGATGGACGGGTTGCCGGTGACGATCAGGCTGCTCGACCCGCCGCTGCACGAGTTCCTGCCCGATCTGGTCGAGCTTTCAAAGGAGGTCGCCGTCGCCGGGCGCAAGGTGGACCCGGCGCGCGTCCAAGTCTTGCGTGCGGTCGAGCGACTGCACGAGCAGAACCCGATGCTCGGGATGCGCGGCGTGCGCCTCGGGATGATGAAGCCCGGCCTCTACAACATGCAGGTGCGCGCGATCATGGAGGCGGCGTGCCGCCTGAAGGGCGAGGGCAAGAACCCCGGCGTTGAGATCATGATCCCGCTCGTCGGGATCGAAGAGGAGATCCGGCGCTCGCGCGCAGAGGCCGACCGGGTCGCGCGCGAGGTGATCAAGGAGACCAAGGTCAAGGTCAAGTACCTGATCGGGACCATGATCGAGGTCCCGCGCGCGACGACGATCGCCGACAAGATCGCCGAGCATGCGGAGTTCTTCAGCTTCGGCACGAACGACCTGACGCAGATGACCTTCGGCTTCAGCCGCGACGACGTCGCCAAGATCCTGGACGTGTACGTGACCCACGGGCTGCTCAAAGTGGATCCGTTCACGACGTTGGACCGCGAAGGGGTCGGCTCGCTGATGCGACTGGCCGTCGAGAAGGGGCGCGCGGTGCGGCCGAGCCTCCACCTCGGCATCTGTGGGGAGCACGGCGGCGACCCCTCATCGGTCGAGTTCTGCCACGAGCTCGGATTGGACTACGTGAGCGCGTCGCCGTTCCGCGTCCCGATCGCGCGCCTGGCAGCGGCGCACGCGGCTCTCGGCTCGGTGGAAGCGGCTTCCAAGTAGGCAGCGCCTCTAAGTAAGAAAAACCCAGGTCACGGCCTGCGCGCAGGATAGTCGTGCTTCCACCGGGAAGAGGTTCGCGTATGTCACTATCGCGCGTATGGCGGATGGCTATGTCGTGGCCCGTGATGTACCTTCTGCCCGGCTCAACCCCGAGCCCCTTCCCGTCGAATCAAATCATCGAGGATCCACAACGCGAGGAGTGAGATGAAAGCCGGCCGATTCCAGGGGCTCCGTACGCTGTTCGGCAGGCGTGACTTCGCCAAGCTCTGCATCGCGCAGGTTTTCGGAGGGATGGGAGAGTTCCTCGCCACCCTCGCCCTTATCGGGTTCGTGTACGACCGCACCCACTCGGCGTTCCTCAGCGGCGTCGTCCTCGCGTCGCGGATCCTCCCCGCTGCGCTCATCGGCTCAGTTCTCAGCGCGTTCGTGGACCGGTTCGATCGCCGAAAGGTTCTCATCTTCTGCACGTTCGGGCGCGCGACGATCTACGGGATCCTGCCGCTCGTCGGCGGAGTCGCGCCCGTCCTCGCGCTGGCGCTGCTCGCCGAGGTCGGCACACTCGGGTACATGGCGGCGCGCGACGCGACCCTTCCGCGGCTCGTCCCGGAGGAGTCGCTGCCGACCGCGAACGCTCTGTCCTTGATCACCGCGTTCGGCTCGATGCCGCTCGGGTGGGTCGCGTACACCCTGCTGACGATGATCACGACCAAGCTCGGCCACCCGGGCCAGGCCATCCCGTTCATCGCGGCCGCCGTGATGCTGTACACGGCTACGTTCCTGATCGGGAAGATCGCGTCGGCCGCCGGCGTCGCCGCCACGCCCGAGCCTGCGCACGGCAAGAGCCCGCGCCTCGCGAAGGGCGCGCTGCGCGCGGTCATCGCGGCCGACCCGGTCCTGAAGAAAGTCGTCATCGGCGGCGCGATCATGGCGTGCTGCGGCGGCTCGCTCATAACGCTCGGCATCTCGTACGTCCGGGGCACCCTGCACGCCAGCAACGCGGCGTACGGTGGGTTGATGGTCGCGTTCTGCTTCGGTGCCGTCACCGGCGTCATCGCGCTGCAGCGCGCGCGCAAGCACATGACGCGCGTCTTCCACCTCGGGGGCGGCACGATGGGGGTCATCCTCATCGCGATGGCGGTCTTCCCGTCGACCGTCGCAGCGTTCTTCATGGCCTACCTGTTCGGCTCTGCCGTGGTCGCTGCCATGCTCGGCCTCATCACGATCCTCCAAGAGCGCGTGCACGATGCAGTTCGCGGCCGGATGTTCACGCTCGCGCACTCGTCGCTCCGCGTCGGCGCGGTGGCCGTCGGGCTGCTCGCAGCGTGGGGAGCCAAGATGCTCGGCACCGGTCACGTCGTGTGGACGATGGACGGCACACAGGTCGTGTTCTGCGCGACCGGCGTAACGCTGTTCGTCGCCGCGGCATGGCTCCTCGGCGGGCGCGTGCGGCCCGCCGTTGCAGCCGCCGCCTGACGCGACGCGCTTCGGAAGCTTTTCCCACCCTTGACCTGCGCGAACGCGGGCTTCTACCCTGGGGTTCCTTCCTTCCTGGTCCGGCGCGCGCGGACATCTTGTCGGCGCGCGCCCGTATGCTCGATGGTGGCCGCGTGTCGGCCGGGAGACGTCGTTGGGAAACACGGTTAGCGAAGAATCAGAACGCATCGAGCGCCAGATCCTTGCTCCCTACGCGACGCTTGCGGCCGAGTCCAAGGGACGCGAGCGCGAAGAGATCCGCGATGAGCTTCGCACCGCGTTCCAGCGCGACCGCGATCGCATCATCCACTGCACGTCTTTCCGCCGCCTGAAGCACAAGACGCAAGTCTTCCCGCAGATCTTCGGCGAAGCGGAGGGGCGCGCAACGATCGGAGACCACTTCACGGTTCGCATGACGCACACGCTCGAGGTCCAACAGATCGCACGGACGATCGCGCGCGCGCTGCGCCTGAACGAGGACCTGACCGAAGCGGTCGCACTCGGGCACGACCTCGGCCACACGCCGTTCGGTCACGTGGGTGAGGGCGTGCTATCGAAGCTGATCGGGACGAAGTTCCATCATGCCGAGCAGTCCCTGCGGATCGTCGAGGTGCTCGAGAACGACGGCCGCGGGTTGAACCTGACGTGGGAGGTGCGCGACGGCATCGTGGGGCACTCGTGGGCGCTCCCCGCACCGGCGACGATGGAAGCGTGGGTCGTGCGGTACGCCGACCGCATCGCGTACCTCAACCACGACCTGACCGACGCGATGCGTGCGGGGGTCGTGGGGTTGGACGACGTGCCCGAGCCGGTCCTGCGGACGCTCGGCCGCACGCACTCCGAGCGGATCAATACGCTCGTGATGGGCGTCGTCGAAGCCAGTGCGGGGCGCGACGTCGTCGAGATGGCGCCGGACGCGTTCGAAGCGATGGATCAGCTCCGGCGCTTCATGTTCAAGAACGTGTATCTGTCCGACGTCGCCACGACCGATCGGGAAGAGGCGACCGCCGTCATCCGGTCGCTGTTCGCGCACTATGTGGGAACGCCGACGGCGATGCCCGAGATGTACCAGACGATCCCCGGCGACGCGCGCACGCGCGCGGCCGACTACGTTGCCGGCATGACCGACAGCTACGCGTTCAAGCTCTTCCGGGAGCTCCCGAAGTGAGGACGGCCGGACGCATCCGCGACACCGACCTCGAAGAGGTCCGCCGGCGCGCGAACCTGATCGAGGTCGCCTCGGAATACATGCAAGTGAAGCGTGCGGGGCGCCTCTACAAGGCGCTGTGCCCATTCCACGCGGAGAAGACGCCGTCGTTCTCCCTGGATCCCGCCAAAGGCCTGTGGCACTGCTTCGGCTGCGGCGAGGGCGGCGACACGATCAGGCTCATCGAGAAGATCGAGAACCTGTCTTTCGTGGAAGCGATTGAGCGGCTCGCGCAAATGACCGGCGTCGATCTCCATTACGAGCAGCTTTCCGACGCCGACCGCGCAGCCCATCGCCGCCGCGCGCGCCTCGTGGATGCGCACCGCGAAGCCGCGGCTTATTACCACGAGACGCTGAAGCGCGCGTCGGAAGCGTCCGACGCGCGCGCGTACCTCCTGCAGCAACGCGGTTTTTCGAAAGAGACGCTCGAGCAGTTCCAGGTCGGCTTCTCGCTCCCGAAGTGGGACGCGCTCGTGAACCACCTCAAGGGGAAGGGGTTCGCCGAGCAAGAGATCGCCGACGCGGGGCTCGGCGCGCGCCGCCAGGACGGCGGCCTGGTCGACCGCTTCCGCGGGCGCGTGATGTTCCCGATCCAGGACCTGACCGGCGGCCCGGTCGCGTTCGGCGCGCGCAAGATGGGCAACGAGGACGGGCCGAAGTACCTGAACTCGGCCGAGAGCCCGATCTACAAGAAGTCCCAGGTGCTCTACGCGCTGAACCGCGCGAAGGGCGAGATCGTGAAGACGGGTCGCGGCCTGATCGTCGAGGGCTACACCGACGTGATCGCGCTCCACCAGGCCGGGATCCAGACGGCCGTGGCGACGTGCGGAACGGCCCTCGGGCTCGAGCACCTGCGCGCGCTCCAGCGCTTCACGCAGGACGTCGTTTTGTCCCTCGACGCGGACGAGGCCGGCGGCCTCGCGGCGGAGCGCACGTACGACCAGATGATCGGCGATGCCCAGCAGATGGGCGTCACGCTTCGCGTCGTCGTGATGCCGCCGGGCGACGACCCCGCCGACTCGGTGGCCAAGACCGGGGCCGAGGGGTTCCACGCGCTTGTCGAGAAGGCCGTCCCCCTCCTCGAGTTCGTGCTCAAGAGGGAGGCCGCGCGGTATTCGGTCGGCGACGCCGAGGTGCAGGCGCGCGCGCTGACGTCGGGGCTCCGGCTGCTCGCGAAAACGGACAACAGCGTCATCAGGAGAGAGGCGGGGCGGCTGTTCTCGGGATGGATCAGGGTCGACCCAGACATCATCTTCGTGGAGTTGGAGAAGACCATGCGCACCGGAACCACGAGCCGTTCGAGCACCGGCACGATCCTTCGCAGAGCGAGCGGTCAGGTACGCCTGGAGCGTGAGGCACTACGCCTTGCGTTGCAGCAACAGCGGGTAGTGAAGGCGCGCATGGAAGACGTCTCCACCGACTTCTTCTCGGTTCCCGCGCACAGGACGATCTGGGCGGCCTTGCTGAAGGGCACCGACCCGGCTCTTCTCGCAGAAACACTGGAAGACGACGACGCGCGCCGCATCGCGACGCAGCTCGCGGTCGAGCCGGTACCCCTCGACGGCGACATCGACGACGAAGCTGTTGAGCGTTTAGCTATCGCGGTTTTCTCTCGGCTGAAAGAGTTCGTGCTTTCTAGGGAGATTGAACAATTGACGCCGCAGCTTCAACGGTTGAATCCTTTAGAGAACCCAAAAGAACACGACGAGCTTTTCGCGAGGCTCCTCGAACTGCAACGGCAAAAACGTGAGCTGACCCAGATGGGGGAGGGGGACGAGTAACGATGGCACTCCCCAGCGTGCAAGAGATCCACCAGACGCCGCCTGCCGAACAGCCCGACGAGCTTGCCGCGCTCGTCGCGCGCGCGAAGCAGACCGGGATCGTGACGCCCGCAGAGCTCGATGCGTTGTTCGTTTCACAAGACATGACGCCCGAGCAGCTTGACGCGGTCTACGTCACGTTGCAGCAAGCCGGCATCGAGATCGTCGAGGAAGACGAAGACGAAGAGCCGGTCTTCGACTTCGAGCCCGAGGTGGTCGTCGAGACCGCTCCGGTCGAGGACGCGCCGTCGCCGACGGCCGACCCCGTTCGGATGTACCTCAAGACGATCGGCAAGGTGCCGCTCCTCACTGCCGAAGACGAAGTCATGCTGGCGAAGAAGGTCGAAGCCGGTCTCGAAGCCGAAGAGCAGATGGCGCGCAACATCCGCCCGACGAACGAACGCCTGCACGACATGCTCGTGAAGGCCGCGCTGATGCGGGACGTCACGCGGCTGGAATTGGCCGAGCGGCCCTCGCCCGAGTTAATACGCGAGCTCCTCCACCGCGTCGAGCGGGAAGGGCAGCTCGCGCGCAAACGTCTGATCGAGTCCAACCTTCGCCTCGTCGTGTCGATCGCGAAGCGGTACGTCGGGCGCGGCATGCTCTTCTTGGATCTGATCCAAGAAGGGAACCTCGGTTTGATCCGCGCAGTGGAGAAGTTCGATTACTCGAAGGGCTACAAGTTCTCGACGTACGCCACGTGGTGGATACGTCAGGCGATCACGCGCGCGATCGCCGACCAAGCGCGCACGATCCGCATCCCGGTGCACATGGTGGAGACGATCAACAAGCTGCTCCGCGTGCAGCGTCAGCTGATGCAGGACTTGAACCGGGAGCCGCTGCCGGAAGAAGTCGCGCGCGAGATGGACATCACGCCGGACAAGGTGCGCGAGATCCAGAAGATCAGCCAAGAGCCGGTGTCGCTCGAGACGCCGATCGGCGAGGAAGACGACTCGCACCTCGGTGACTTCATCGAAGACGCCGAAGCGATCGTCCCCGTCGACGCCGCGAGCTTCATCCTGCTGCAAGAGCAGCTCGACGGCGTGATGGAGTCGCTGACCGACCGCGAACGAAAAGTGATCGAGCTTCGCTTCGGCATCGCCGACGGACACCTGCGCACCCTCGAAGAAGTCGGCAAAGAGTTCGGGGTGACGCGGGAGCGGATCCGTCAGATCGAGTCGAAGACGCTGTCGAAGCTGCGTCATCCGTCGCGGTCGCAGAAGCTCCGGGATTACCTGGAATAGAAACAGGCGGCCGGTTGACCGACCGCCTGTTCGGCGTGTGTGGCGCCGCCTTAGAACGACGAGACGCGCGCCCCGAGTGCCTCATCAGACGGGTCGCACTCCTCTGGGAGCTCGACGATCTCCGCCTGCTTGGATTCGGGAAGGAAGCTGATCACTTTCTTGATGATGTCGACCGTAACTGCCTCGCCCCAGCGCACGAATCTGCCAATCTCGTTTTCCATGTCCCCTATGACCTCGCTCGAACGGCGGGCGTTACCGTTCTCCCCTCGACTCACCCGACCCATCGACAGTACCTACCTACCGACGGGTAGGTAAGCGATACCGGCGGGTAAGTTGGTCTTCCTCGTTAAGAATCCGTCACAGGATTCTTTAACTAATGGGTAACCCCCCGCGTACCAGCGGGTTCCTACTCTCCATCTCGCCGGCGACCCCGCCGGCGGTGATGGCTGCGTGATCGAGACCGATCGAGTTCAAGCGGATGCGCGGTCGCCTTCCCTGGGGGGCGGGCGCCCCGTGCCCGTTTCGCTCGGGATCGGACGGCTCGCGTGGCGGGGTCGCAGGCCCGCTCTGGTCCTCGCCGGTCTCGTTATCATCATCGTCGGGTGCTTCGGTGCGTACCGGTACGCGCGCTCGTACTGGGTGTACCGCGGGTTCCCACCCCCCTCGGAACCCGCGTTCGTCCAGACCGTTTCCAAGAAGGGTCGCCCGACCCATCGGGTGGTCGTGCTCCGAGGGACGATCCTGAAGACGAACGTCTGGAGCACCTCGCTCGGCGGCAAATGGATCTCGACCTACGTCTTCTTGCCGCCCGGGTACTCCGATCACCCTCAGCGCCGCTATCCAGTCCTGTACTTCCTCCACGGCCTCCACAGCGCGGGGTTCACCTACCTCACCGTCCTCGGCGGGGCCGTCGACGAGGACGTCTTGGTGGCCGAGCAGCGTATGAAGCCGATGATCGTCGTCATCCCGTCCGGGCCGTGGCGGTCGGACACCGAGTGGGCGGACACGGCGCGCTTCGGGAAGTGGGACACCTTCGTCGCGCGCGACCTCGTCGATGCGATCGACGCGCGCTTCCGTACGATCCCCGCTTCCGACGGGCGGGTCATCGCCGGCCTGTCCGAGGGCGGCTACGGCGCGCTCAACATCGGGATCCACCATCCGCGGATCTTCGGCGTGATCGAGAGCTGGTCGGGTTACACGGTCGCCGACCCTTCCTCGGGGCTGTTCGGGACGGACGGGCAGACGCTGGCTCAGAACAGCCCGCTCTACCTGCTCCCGTCGGTCGCGGGGACGTTACGCGAGCATCACGTGTTCATCTACTTCTACATCGGCACGCTCGACCCGTTCTTCGGCCAGAACGTCGCGTTTGCGAACGAGCTGACGAGGTTTGGGATCGATCACCGGTTCTTCGACGAGGACACGGGACACCTGTGGAGGCTCTGGCGCCGGCAGATGGTTCCCTCGCTTCTTGTGGCTTCCGAGCACGTGAGCGATGCGGTCGCTTAAGCGCGTGCTCAAGGCCGTGGCGTGCGCGCTGACGGCGCTGCTTCTGGTCGTCGCCGGTATCGGGCTGTCGTTCTGGTTGCGCGGTCCGACCGCGTCGTGGCCGGGCCCGAAGGTGGTCGACGCCCTTCCCCTCGGCGAGCTTCCCCATTTCGACCGGATCCCGCTGATCGTGTTCGTGCTCGTATGGATCGTGATCGCGCTCGCGCTCGGAGCGCTTGTGCGGCGCGCGCGCCTCGAGCGTCTCACCGCCGCGGCGCTGCTGACGCTCGGTGTCGGGTTGGTGCTGTACCTCATCGACGTCCTGTCCCTCTATCTCGTGCGGCAGCTCTCGGCGCACTCCGCGCTGGCCGCAGCGGCCAAGGTGCGAGCCGTTTACCCGCCCGCGATCCTCGCCGGGATCGCCGGTGCGCTCTTCGGCCGCCCGCGCCGGGAGTCGGGCCGCGGGCCTCTGTTGCTTGCCACGCTGGTCGGCGCCGTCGGGGTGCTCGGCGTCCTGTCGGCGGCGACTCCCGCAGAGCAGTCGCGGCTCGACCTGCTCCACCGCTACACGCCCGCGATCTTTCCGCCGCTCGCGACCGCCGCAGTCGCGGCGGCTGGGCTCGTTCTGATCATGTGCGCGCGCGGGCTCGCGCGACGGAAACACCGCGCTTGGGTGGTTGCCGTCGCCCTTCTCGGCGCGTCGGCCGTCTTCCATCTGCTGAAAGGGCTCGACCTCGAGGAGGCGATGTTCGTCGCGCTCGTGACGGTAACTCTTGTTGCCGCCCGTCATGAATTCGATCGCGCCGGTGATCCGGCCAGCGGCGCGCGCGCTCTCTCGCGCCTGGTTGTCTTTGCTTCCGCCAGCTACGTGTACGGCGTCATCGCTCTTGCCATCCGGCACATCGTGCATCCGCATCACTCGTTCTCGCTCGGGCGCGCGCTGGCGATCACGACGCGCGCGCTTGTATCGCTGCACATCCCGGCGAGCGAGCGGATGAGCGAGTGGTTCCCGCTCTCGCTGTCTTTCGTTGCGATCGCCGGCGTCGTTGCGGTCGCGACGGCATGGTTCGCGCCGTGGCGGTTCCTCGCGTGGCCGAACGGCGCCCAGCGTGTGCGTGCGCGCGCAGTCGTCCACCGCTGGGGGACCGACGCGCTCGCGCCGTTCACCCTGCGCAGTGACAAGTCGTTCTTCTTCGACGGCGTGCACGACTCGTTCCTCGCGTACCGCGTTGTCGGTGGCGTTGCGTTCGTGTCGGGAGACCCCATTGGTCCCCCGGACGAGCTGCCGGGTCTCATGGGCGCGTTCCTCGATTTCGCCGGCGCGCGCGACTGGCAAGTCGCCCTGCTCGGGGCCACGGATCGTCACCTCTCCGTGTATCGCGGGTTGGGTTTGCGGGCGCTGTACTGGGGGGACGAAGCCGTGATCGACTCGGCGTCGTTTTCGCTCGAGGGTCGCGTGATCCGAAAGACGCGCCAATCGGTGCACCGTTTGGAGCGCGCCGGCTTCACGGCCGAGGTCATGTGGGCGGGGAGCGTTCCGCGCGCGCTCGCCGAACGGCTGCTCGAGATACAAGATGCGTGGCTGGGCGACAAGGCCCAGCGCGGCGGAACGATGTCGATGGACGAGCTGTTCCATCTCCGCGGCCGCGACGCGCTGTTCGTGATCGGTCGAAATGCGGACGGCGAGCCGTGCGGGTTCCTTCATTTCGCGACGTGCGCGCCCGGATCGACGTTGTCGCTTTCGGGCATGCCCCGGCTGGGGGTCACGCCGAACGGTTTCAACGAGTGGCTCATCGTGCGCGCCGTCGAGTGGGCGCGCGCGAACGGCTTCGAGCACCTCTCGCTGAACTTCGCTCCGTTCGCGCGCCTCTTCGCCGACGCGGAGGCGACCGGGATGTGTCGTCTCAGGCGCGAGCTCCTGCTCGTCGTCAAGTCTCGCCTCAAGCTCCAGCTGGACAACCTCTACGTGTTCAATCAGAAGTTCCTGCCGCGATGGTGTCCTCGTTACGTCGTGTACCAGCGGCGCACGCACCTGCCTCGGATCAGCGTCGCTGCGTTGGCCGCCGAGGGATACTTGCGCGTGGGAGCCGCGGGATGAGGCTCTTTTTCGGGGTGCTCCTCGCCGTCGTGTCGGCATGCGCGCTGAATTGGGGCTTCTTCGTCCAGCACGGTGTGGCCGCGTCTTTGCCGCCGCTCAGCGTCCGCCGGCCGTTGCGCTCTTTGCGCGCGCTATCACGAGCGGCCGGTGGCTGCTCGGATACGCCGTGGGCATCGGCGGCTGGGGTCTGTACATCGTGGCGCTGTCGCTTGCTCCCCTGTCGATCGTCCAAGCGGCAAGCGGCGGCGGCATCGGGGTGCTTGGGGTTCCTCGTGTTCCGCGCGCGCCGCGAGCGACCGTCACGCCGTGAAGGCGTCGGCGTCGCCGCGGCGATGGCCGGCCTTGCCCTTCTCGGCGTCTCGCTGATCCATCAGTCGAGCAGCCCTCACCCGGTGCCCGCGCTCGGTGCGGCCCTCTGGATCGGTCTGTCGTTGATAGCCGTCGGAGCGCTCATGTTCGGTGTGCGCTCCGGCGCCGCGTTTGGTGCGGGAGCGGGTCTCCTGTACGCGAGCGGTGATATCGCGACCAAGGCCGCCTTCGCGAGCGCGCATCACCTCGAGTTCATCGTGGCGTTGCTCGCGTGTCACGGCCTCGGCTTTGTCGCGCTGCAGCGCGGATTCCAGCTCGGCGACGCGCTCCAGACGGCAGGGCTCTCTACGATGCTGACGAACTCCGTGCCGATCGCGGCCGGGATCGCGATCTTCCACGACGGGATGCCGGTCGGTGTCCTCGGCATCGTCAGGGGAGCGGCGTTCGGGCTGGTGTTGTTCGCGGCAGTGGTGCTCGCGCGCGCGCCCGTTGAGGCGGCGATCCACCCGGTCGAGCAGCCTGCGACGGCAGCGATCGGCTAAGTCACGTTTCGGCTGAGAGGTCGTTGCTAGACTGGCGCGTCTATTCCGGGGTGGCGCAATCGGCAGCGCGGCGGACTGTTAATCCGTAGGTTGTGGGTTCGAGTCCCACCCCCGGAGCCACTAGCACAGAGCGCTGACCTACCTCCATCCGAGAACTCTCTAACCTTCGCTGCCTGCTGTTCGAGTCGCGCACAGTTCGGGTACGACAAGAAAAGGGCGTTGAGAAGGAGGGCATCATGCCGAACCTCGTGTCTGAGATCATGACGACCCATCCCGAGTCTCTAGCGGCCAGCGCAACAGTGGTCGAAGCTGCTCGGATCATGCGAGATAAGAACATCGGCGACATCATCGTGCTCGAAAACGACATCGTGTGCGGGATCGTCACCGACCGCGATATCGTTATCCGAGGGCTTGCGACGGGTGGCGGCCCGGAGACGAAGCTTGCAGACGTCTGCAGCCACGAAGTCACGACACTTCCGATCGATAGCAAGATTGGTGACGCGGTCAAGCTCATGGAAGAGAAGGCTCTTCGCCGGCTTCCGGTCGTCGACGACGGTAAGCCGGTGGGCATCGTGTCGCTTGGAGATCTAGCGATCGTACGAGACCGGGACTCCGCGCTCGGCCAGGTGAGCGCCGCGCCTCCCAATAACTAGAGCCCGGCGCCGAGGGTGAGGGCGCGCCTAACTCAGGATGTCCTTGCGCTTGAACCACCACCACGCGAGCACCAGGAAGCCGACCGCGTACGGCAGCTGGTGCAGCGTGCCTCGGATCATGTCGGTCCGTTCCGAAGGGACGACGAACAGCCCGTGCCACGCCGTCCAGAAGTGGGTCGGTAGCCAATTGCGGAAGCCCGCTGGTACTGCTGTGATCCCATCGAGGATCTGTGAGACGATCACGAGACCCATCGAGCCGGCGACCGTGCCGACGGGGGAATCCGTCATCGTCGACAGCAGGAATGCCAACGCAGCCGCGCCCGAGAAGTTCCAGACCACGTAGCCGGCTCCGATCAAGAGCTGCTGGAGGGCTGCTCGCGGAGTGAAGACGGCCAATGACGGCGTGATCACCGAGTGCCAGCCGAATGCGGCGATGCCGGCGGCGAGACCTCCTGCGATAACGAGCGCCGTTCCGATGATCGCAAGGAAGAACGCGACGACAACTTTTGCGCGCAGCAGCTTCCCGCGTTTCACCGGCCGTACGAGCAGATAGCGCAGCGTTCCCCAGCCCGCCTCGCCGGCGACCGACTCGCCGAAGAAGAGCAGGATCACGATCGGCAAGAGGAACATGCTCATCACGCTGAGCGCGGCGATCGGCATGTTCACGCCCGACTTGGTCGCGAGACGGAAGAACCCTTCCTCGTTCCCGCCACCGCGCTCGTGTGGTGGGCCACCGACCTTCAGCGCGATCGTGATGATCACCGGCAAGCCGAAGCAGATCCCGAGTCCGATGTACGTGCGCAACCGGCGGATCTGCTTTCGAAGCTCGACGCGGATCATGAGCCCTCCTCGAGCATGCTGAGGAACGCGTCCTCAAGGCGGTGCCGCGACATCACCGTTTCCACACCGACGCCGCCGCGCACGAGCTTCGCAACGATCTCCTTGCGGTCGATTTCTTCGAGGTCGATCGAGAGCCCGGTGCCTTCCTCGTTGACTGCGCGCACGCCGGGGATCTTCGACAGCACCGCACGTGCGCGCTCAACGTCGTCGACCTCGATGTAGATGGTCGTCGCGCGCCCGACGAGCTCGGCGACCGTTCCCGTTGCGACGACGTGACCACGATTGACCACTGCGGCGTGCGAGCAGACCTGCTCCACCTCACCCAGCAGGTGGCTCGAAAGAAGAACGGTTGCACCGCGGTTCGCGATGCTGTGCACGAGCAGCCGCATCTCGCGCATCTGCTGCGGGTCGAGGCCGGTCGTGGGCTCGTCGAGGATCAGCAAGTCGGGCTTGCCGAGGAGCGCCTGAGCGATCCCGAGGCGTTGCTTCATCCCGTGCGAATACGTCTTCACCTTCCGGCTGATCGCGCGTCCGAGGTCGGCGACTTCGAGCGCGCCGTCAAGGTCGGCCTCGTCCAAATGCTGGCCGCCGGCGCGCCAGAACAGCTCGAGGTTCTTCAACCCGGATAGGTGCGGCACGAAGCCCGGGCTCTCGACGAGGGTGCCGACCCGGCGCAGCGCGCGCGCGCCGGGTTTCACCACATCGCCGAACAGCCTTGACCCGCCCGCGGTCGGGCGGACCAAGCCGACCAGCATGCGAAGCGTGGTCGTCTTTCCGGCGCCGTTCGGTCCGAGCAGCCCGAAGACCTGCCCTTCCTCGACGGTCAGGTCGAGCCGGTCGACGGCGAGAACGTCCTTGCTGAATCGCTTTGAGAGACCTTCGATCTGGATGGGAGGCGCAGGCATCGGCGGGAGTCTATCGACGTGATCTGTGGCTCAGGTGAAGGCAGAGTTTGGAGGAAGCGCGCGCGGGTATCTCCGTGCTGCCAGGCGGTGCGCCGGGAGCCAGTTGCGATCTGACTCCCCCTGCAAGACAGGCGACGGAGCGCCGCCTGGTCCAACTATTTCTGGGGCAGCTCTTCGATCTGGTTGAAGTCGGGCTTGTCGGCGTCTGTGACGAGGTAGGGCTCGATCCCGCACGTCGCGCACTTGCCGGCCTTCACTTCGACCGGCTCGCCGTTCACCATGACGTGGAACTTCTCGTCGAAGGCCATCTTTTGGAGAGCGCGCGCGATGGGGATCATGATCTCCTCGCCCTCGACGTGGGGCGAGGCATAGCCGATCAGCTCGATGTGCAGGTGGGAGTCGTCGTCCGACGGTGTGAGACGGACAGACTTGATCTCGTAGTCGAGAGCCACCTGTTTCCCCCTGTGTCGGTCTGCGCGCGCCAACATTACCGGGGACGGGGCGGAGCGGCGAGGAGCGGCTGGTACCCTGACCGAGCGGACCCGTAGCTCAATCGTCAGAGCAGCGGACTCATAATCCGTTCACGGAGGCAACCGAGTTCAACATGGTTCCTCGCCGCTCCTGGTCAACCGATTCGTTCGTCCGCCGCGGGGAGTATCGTTCCACCTCATTCCACGGGATTCCGCTGCTGAGATGCTGCTGGCCGCTCGAACCAGGGACCAACGGATTTTGAGTCGCAGAGCCGCGAACCTATGAAGCGAAGGTGTTCCACCAGTTGATTCTCAAGGCTCCCCGCGACCGCGCTCATCGACGGAGATCGTTGTGCCGTTCACGGGCAGGTCCCTGGCAGCGAGCGGCGAACCACCTGATGAGGGTTTGCCGATGATGAAGAGAAAGGGAGTCGGCCGGCGGGCGCCCACGGCGCTCGATTCCAACCTGACCCTCAGAGCCCGCGACGACCTCACGCTCCAAAGCTCCAACGAGCAGGCTTCCCCGGACGCCTCACGCAAGCGCTCGGTGTCTATGAAGCTTGCTGTCGGGGTGGTCCTCTTCGCAGCGTTGTTGCTTCGTGTCGGATGGGTCGCCCATACGCATGCGGCACACTTGTCCGTCGACGCAGGCGACTACGATCGGCTTGCACATTCAATTGCCGGTGGGCATGGGTACCTGCCTTCTGCGGTGGGGATCGGCCCCAGCGCATATCGCCCGCCCGCCTACCCCTACTTTCTGGCCGCTATCTACAAGGCGACCGGAAGGGGTTGGCTCGTCGCGCGCTACATCGAGGCTGCTCTTTCGACTCTCACCGTTGTCCTGATCGGCTTGCTTGCCTGGCAGCTCTGGGACCGTCGGACCGCGTTGATCGCCCTCGCCCTTGCAGCAGTCTTCCCGCCGCTCATCATGCAAGGAACGATACTCATGAGCGAAGCGCTGCTCGTTCCGCTTATTGTCGGGGCGGTCCTGCTTGCCTGGAAAGCACGGGGCAGTGCGGGACGCGCTCGGGTGTGGTGGCTCATTGGGGCGGGAATCACGGGCGGCTTGGCGGCTCTTACTAGGGGCAACGCCTTCGTGCTGCTGCTCCCCCTTGCGCTCATCGTGTGGGGGCAGAAGCCGCGCCTACGTTGGAGGGCGTTGAGCGGTCCGGTGCTGATGGTGGCGGCTGCGCTCGCCACCATCGCGCCATGGACCATTCGTAACGAGATCGTCCTTCATTCCTTCGTTCCAGTGACAACGGAAACGGGCGTCACGCTAGCCGGTACCTACAACGATTTCAGCGCGCATCTAAAGTATCCGGCACTTTGGGCACCACCCTATTTAGACCCGGCAATGATGCCGATATTCGCCCCGAAGCTCGACCCTCACTACAAGGGGCCACGCCTCACAGAGTTGGAAGTCGATCAGCGTACCCGTCAAGCAGCCTTTGCCTACATCCGGCGTCATCCTGCATATGTGTTCACGGTTGGCTTGCATAACGCTCTGCGTCTCCTGAAGCTCAGCGGTGAGCCGCATTCCATCCTCGATAGGGACAACCCAGCAGCGCCTCTCAGTCTGGATGTCATCGGTTTCTACGCCATAGCCATCCTTGCAATGATCGGGTGGCGGACACGGGCTCGCAGACGCGCTCCGCTTGCACTCTGGCTTACACCCGCACTTTTTGGGCTGGTCGTATTCGTGATCGGATACGCGCGGATTCGAGCGCCGATAGACCCCTTCCTCATCCTGCTCGCCGCTCTCGGCGTTGAAGCCATAGTCCGAATCGCTGGGGTACGCAGCCACAAAGACCCCAGCGTATTGGTAGGCGGCCCGCACCAAGAGGTAGACACGACCGGGTAAGGTTTGGCGCACCCGATCGCCAACTAGGTTCTCGCGAACGCTACCTAACCTGGCATTATGTGAGCCTTAGGACCCGTAGCTCAATGGTCAGAGCAGCGGACTCATAATCCGTTGGTTCCTGGTTCGAGCCCAGGCGGGTCCACGGCGCTGTGTCTTGTTACGGGTGATGCTTTCCGAAACGGCGTCACCTGACGTGCGACACAACTCCGGCTGATAGGCGACACCAGCTTCGGCTGATGCGCGACACAGCTTCGGCTGATCTGCGACATGTTCTGGTGATGCTTGACAGTCGCTGCCCGGCTTCGCTCCCCTCCGGTTCAAGGGGGTGGGGCCGGTGCTCGTGGAGCTCAGCGTCATGGAGCAGCGTTACCAAGCCGTGCTGGCTGTGGTGCAGGAAGGCTGGAAGATCGTCGAGGTCGCCAGGCGGATGGGGGTGGCACGACAGACCGTCCACCGTTGGATCGAACGATACGAGCGTGAGGGATTGGCATCGTTGGCCGATCACTCGCACCGGCCGCAGTCCTGCCCGCACCAAGTTCCGCCCGAGCTCGAGGCGCTGATCTGTGAGATCCGCCGCCAGCACCCGGGCTGGGGACCACGGCGGATCGAACACGAACTCGGTCGCCGAAACGTCGATCCGGTGCCGTCGGTCTCCAGTATCTATCGCTGCTTGAAGCGACACTCATTGATCGAGCTTCGTCGCCGGCGTCGTCGCAGGGACGAATACCGTCGCTGGGAGCGAGAGCGTCCGATGCAGCTGTGGCAGATGGACGTCATGGGAGGCGTGATGCTCGATGACGGCACCGAGCTCAAGGTCGTCACTGGCGTCGACGACCACAGCCGCTTCTGCGTGGCCGCGGGACTGGTGCGCCGTGCGATCTCCAAGTCGGTCTGTGAGGTGTTGGCCGCCTCGCTGCGCCGGTACGGCATCCCCGATGAGATCCTCACCGATAACGGCAAGGTATTCACCGGACGGTTCGGACCGCGCCCGGTCGAGGTGATGTTCGACCGGATCTGCCGCGAGAACGGGATCTCTCACCGACACACCGCCGTCCGCTCACCGACGACCACCGGCAAGATCGAGTGGTTCCACCAAACCGTGCGTAAGGAGTTCCTCGCCGACCGGACGTTTCGCTCGATGCGCTCAGCGCAGAGAGCTCTGGATCGATGGGTGCACGAATACAACACCACCCGGCCGCATCAAGCCCTGGAGATGGCGACACCGGCACAACGGTTCCGACTCGAGCCGGTCTCGAAGGAGCCGATCTCGGTGCCGGTCGACTCAGCCGAAGAGCATCGCGGCCAGTGGGTGCTTCGTCGCGTTGCATCCAACGGGATCCTGTCGGTCGACAACCAGATCATCTCAGCCGGCAACGGCTTCAAAGGTCAGCTCGTCGACGTCTTCGTCGATGACTCGGTGATCCAGATCTGGAGCCGCAACCACCTGGTGAAGACGGCTGCCCGAGTGAGGAAAGGGCCGGTACGCAAGGTGCGCGCCGACGGCCTTCACGTCAAAGATCAGCCGAACACGAAACGTCACGCATCAGGTGAACCTTGACACGGCCCACAAGATTCCGACGTTGCAGCCTCTGATTAGCGGAAACTCTTCCACCAAGCGGGTCCAGTCAAAATCGCTCCATACCTCCATAGGTTGAAGAGGGGCTAACTTGTCTACAAGAGTGTCTCCGTTGCGTTCAATCACGCAACTTGCAAAGGAGGCGTCATGGAAAAGCACACGAAGTTGTTTCTGACGCGCGCGCCTTCTGTCTGCAGACTGCGACGCTTGTCAGCCATGCGCGATCACCAGCCGGCCGACCTGCCGGCCGAGACGTAATCCTGCATCGCAGTCACTTCTGAAATGGATACCGCCATATAAGCGTGAGAGGGCAGCGTCGGTCGCCATCCTCCAGTAGCGTCCGTCGTCTTCGGGGAAAAGAGCACCCAGTACTTCGGCGGCCGCAGCGGAGAAGGCCGCATGACCGGACACATACGACGGGAAGAGCGGAGTCGCCAGCAAGGGGGTCCAGTCCGGGGCAAGGCCGAGATCACGTATCACGTTGACGGGTCGAGGCGACCAGTACGCGTATTTCGCATCCCATGTCGCGATGCCGGCGTCCGCCAGAGCGACGTCTACCATCGCCATGGCGCCGGCCGCATCGAGAGTATCGAGCTGCGCGACGCGTGCCAGAGCGAACTCGGTCCACATGTCC
>Ga0209577_10001925_pt1 | contig 20267 bp, 19 predicted proteins | sample GraSoiAngelo_109_FD_185874 | JGI IMG/M metagenome (GOLD analysis project Ga0209577, IMG submission 185874) | Grasslands soil microbial communities from the Angelo Coastal Reserve, California, USA - 14_0903_12_20cm (SPAdes) (version 2) | ecosystem: Environmental > Terrestrial > Soil > Grasslands...
ACGAACCTCCAGGGGGCTTCCGAACCGCCGTTCGGACCCGATGAGGGTAGAACATCGATCCCGTCGCTCGGACGTCACTCCACTTGAACGCGACGAACACATGTTCGCTATCATGGTCCGATGCGGTGGCGCCTCTCAGAGGACGACGAGGGTCAGGGCGCGCTCTTCGAAGAGGAGGTCGTGCGCCACGTCGGCAAGGGCGAGTTCCGCGGCATGGAGTTCCTCCACGTCAACGCCCGCACGATCATCAACGAGATCCCGAAGGCGTCGATGCTGCCGTTCCGTTGGACGATCAACGCGTACAGAGGCTGCTCGCATGCGTGTGCCTACTGTTTTGCTCGGCCGACGCATGAGTACCTCGACCTGAATGCGGGCGATGACTTCGAGCGCAAGATCGTCGTCAAGGTCAACGCCGTCGAGCGGCTCACGGCCGAGCTCAATCCGGCGCGCTGGGCCGGCGACCACATCGCCATGGGCACCAACACCGATCCGTACCAGCGGTGCGAGGGCAAGTACAGGCTGACGCGCGGCATCGTCGAGGTCCTCGCCGAGCACGCCAACCCGTTCTCGATCCTCACCAAGTCCACGCTGATCCTGCGAGACCTCGACGTGCTCTCCGAAGCGGCCCAGCGGGCCGACGTCCGCGCCAACCTCTCGATCGGCACGCTGGACGAAGACGTCTGGAAGATCAGCGAGCCGGGCACGCCCCACCCCAGGCAAAGGGTGGAGGCCGTCCGGAAGCTCAACGACGCCGGCATCCCCACCGGCGTGCTCGTGGCGCCCGTACTGCCCGGCCTCTCCGACCGTCCCGAGCAGCTCCGAGAGGTGGTCAAGGCGTGCGCCGACGCCGGCGCCGCCACCATCTCGCCGATCCTCCTGCACCTCCGCCCCGGCGTCCGCGAGCAGTACATGCCCTGGCTCGAGAAGGAGCGACCCGACCTGCTACCGCTCTACGAGGAGCTCTACCCCCGGGCCTACGCACCCAAGGCCGTGCAGCAGAGGATCACCAAGCTCGTCTACGGATACGTGCACGAGTTCGGTGGCCTCGCGGTGCAGCCCGGAAGCACCCGCGACACGGGCCACGAGAAGGCCAAAACGAAGACGGCGCCCCGCCGTCGGGCCGCACCACCGGCCCAACTGGATCTGAAGCTCTGACGTCTGCTCAGCCGGGGGCGATGTTCTGGTCGTCCGACTTCGACTCCTCGCCGGTGTCGGACGGGTCTTGGCGCGCCTCCTCACCGCTCTCGGAGAACATGGGCTTGTCGCCCTCATAGAACGAGCCGTGCACCGCTTCATCGCTGTCGCGCCGGGCGTGCTCGATCTCGTCCTCGAGCTCGTCGAGCTGGTCCTCGCTGGGCTCGTTCTTCTTCTCGTCGGCCATCTCACATACTTACCCACTCAGCGGCAGACGAGGACGCCGAGGCGCACGGTCACGCCGAAGAATCCTTCTTCTGCGATGCGCGCTGCCGCCCGCGTGTGCATCTCGGCGACGACCCGGGACCAGTCGAGGCCGTCCGGAAGGACGCCGTCGGGTAGCGACTGGCTGTCCAGGAACGCCACGACGGGCTCGGGTTCGGGGATGCGCAGCTCCCGGTCCAGCCGGTCGACATCGACGTGGTCGAACGACGCCCCCAGCAGCGCCACGCCGTTGTCGACGTTGAACCGGCTGAACCAGTTCCACGGTTCGACCGGCTGACCGGCGACGGCGGCGATGCTGTCCCATCGCAGCCGGTAGAGCTCGGCCAGTCCGCCAGGCACGTTCGCAGCGACGACCAAGGTCCCGCCTGGACAAACGACGCGACGCAGCTCGGCGATGGCCCGCGGGATGTCGGGCACGTGATACAGCATGTGCATCGCCAGCGCCACGTCGGCTGCGCCGTCGCGGACCGGCAGGCGCTCGGCGTCGCCGTTGACGAGCGCGGGCCCGGTGAGGTCACCAGGCCAGCGCCGGCGCACGCTGGCCAGCATCCCGGTCGAGAGATCGATGCCGACGAGGCCGCCCGCCCGCCCGTCGGCGGCCAGACGGGCCAGGTACTGCCCTCGGCCGCATCCCACGTCGACGACGCGCTCGCCACCTCTCCACTCGAGGTGGCCGAGGGCCCAGCGGAAGAACTCGACCGAATCCACCTGGTAGCGGTAGATCGCCTGGCGGGCCGCAAGGTTGGCGTCGTCTCCATACGCCGTGTCCTTGACGAAACTGCGATCGAAGCCGACGTCGCCGCTCACGCGTCGAACGAACCCCTGGTCTCGCCTCCGCTTCGCTCCGGCTCGCTCGGGGACGAACCCCTGGTCTCGCCTCCGCTTCGCTCCGGCTCGCTCGGGGACGAACCGTGGCGGCCGGCGCCCTCGGCGAAGCGGCTCGCGCCTTCTCGTGTTTCGCCGGAACGAATGACTTCCATCCCGCGCGTGACTTCCATCTCCAGCGCCGACGAGAGCGGCATGGCCCATTGCTCGTACGCCGACTGACGGTCGGCCCGCAGGCAGCCCTGCGGGAAGGCCTCCAGCTGCTTGCCCAAGGCCACGGCGGACTCCCGCGCCGACCCCGGCTCGACGACGCGGTTGGCTAGGCCCATGCGCAGGGCCTCGTCGCCGGACACCCCTCGGCCGGTGAGGATCAGATCCAGCGCGTGGCTCATGCCGATCAGTCGTGGCAGCCGCACGTTGCCGCCGTCGATCAGCGGAACCCCCCAGCGCCGGCAGTACACACCGAACACCGCGTCCCGCGCCGCGACGCGCAGGTCGCACCAAAGCGCCAACTCCAACCCGCCGGCCACCGCGTGGCCCTCGACGGCGGCGATGACCGGCTTCGACAGCAGCATCCGCGTCGGCCCCATAGGCCCGTCGTCGGCCATCTTCAGCGACACCCGGTTGCCCGAGCCGGCTGCCAGCGCCTTCAGATCGGCGCCCGCGCAGAACGTGCCGCCGGCACCGGTGAGGACAGCTGCGGCCAGCGACTCGTCGGCCTCGAAGCGACGAAAGGCGTCAGCCAGCGCCTTCGCAGTCGGGCCGTCCACTGCATTGCGGACCTCCGGTCGGTCGATGGTGACGACCGCGACCGGGCCGTCGGTGTCGTAGTGCACCGCCATGCCGTCAGCCTCGCGCGGCTGACACCTCTCCAAATCCGATTTCCACAAGTCCAGACGGGTACGAACGGCGCGAGCGCGCGAATTTGGAGAGGTTCTTGGGAGCGGGTCAGCGGCCAGCCGCGGCCGCACCCGAGCCGGCGAGGAACTCCCTCGCCGCCGCGTAGGCGCGATCGATGAGGTCGCACGACCGGCTGAAGTCGTTGCGCCGGATGCGCCCCGGGTCGACGGCCGGTAGCACGACGAGTTCGACGTCCGGCGGCGGGTCGTCGGTCTCGGCCAGAAAGCGATGGTTCCGGGCGATCGAGAAGGATTGCAGCAGCACATCGATGGGCCGCCGCGGGAGTTGCCGCGCTCGGGCGAAGTTGCCGACGTGGAGCACGTATACCCGGCGCGCTCCCAACGCCACCGCCCGCGAGATCGGCACATTGTCGACGACACCGCCGTCGATGTAGGCCTCGCCGCCGACCACGACCGGCGGGAAGACAGCGGGGAGCGCGGCGGAGGCCAGGATGGCCTCGACCGCGGGACCGGTGGTGAACCAGTGGCCGCGGCCCGTCTCCAGCGACGTGGCGTTGACGTGGACGGGTATGACGGCGTCCTCGAGGCGCTTGTAGGGCAGCGTCCGCTCGATCAGGCGGCGCAAGCCGGTGTTGGGCTGGATGGCCTGACCCTTCCGACCCAGCATCCAGAGCCCGGAGATGCGGCCCGCGGGCCACAGCTCGTCGGCATCGAGGTTGACCCACGTGTCGCGCAGACGGCGGACGCCGGCAGGCGTCGGATCGGCGGCCATGCCGGCGGCGTTGAGGGCCCCGACGGAGCACCCGATCAGAACCTCGGGCACGACCCCGGCCTCGGACAGGGCCTGCAGCATGCCGATTTGAACGGCGCCGAGGTTGCCGCCGCCTCCGAGCACGAACGCAGTGCCCGGAGTGGGCTTCCGTAACAGCCGGACCGACATCTGGAGCTACCCCCAGCGACGATCGTCGGCGCGCGCGAGCCCCGAGACCATGGCCCACCCGGGGCATTTGTCACGTCGACAGATGACTAGCCCGCCGCCTGCTCCATCAGGTAGCCCCGGCCGCGAACGTTCTGGATCTCGAGCCCCAGCGAGCGCACGCGGCGCCGGAGACGGGTGAGGTGCACTCGGAGGGCGCCCTCGTTGATGCTCTCGTCAGGCCAGGCGGCGTTGGCCAAGACCCCACTGTTCACAACCTCGCCGAAGCAGTCGGCGAGCACCTCGGCCAGTCGGTGCTCGATCGGAGAGAGGGCGATCCACTGGGCGCCATAGCGCAGGCGGCCGTCGCCGATCACCTGGGGACCGGGCTGGTGGCGCGACGATCGGGCGGCCAGCGCCAGCACGCGTGCGCGGACGTCACCGTCGTCGGCGGGGAGGCGCACCCAGTCCTCCTCGCACTGCATGATCTCGGGCGCGGGCGCGGGCGGCCGCACGAGAAGCAGCCGGGGTGTGCCCTCGGCCCGCAAGGTTTCGAGAAGCTCGCGCTCCTCGGGCCAGCGCACGAGGCGCACGGCGCCGTCCGCAGCGGCGACGGGTCCGGCCATGCCCTCGGCGGCCATCACTACTCCGGGTTGGCGCCGGCCACCACGGCGGCGCGCAGGCTCTGGATGGCGATCGGATCGGTGAGCTTCGTGCCATCAAGGGCGGCGCGCACGTAGAACGTGTCGACGACCTCGTGGCCGAGTGTTTCCACCCTGGCCGAGAGGATGTCGAGGCCGGCGTCGTTGAGCACGAGGGCAACCCGGTACAGCACGCCCGGCCCGTCGTCCGTGCGGACCTCGACGATCGTCGCTCGAGGCGTCGCCTCGTTGTCGACGACGACGTCGGTGCCGGCGACGGGCGTCCGTCGCGCCCCGCGGGCAGATCGCATGCGGTCGGCGAGGCGGCCGCGCAACGCAGTCGGCTCTTCGAGGGCGGCTGCCAGATCCTGCTCGAGCCGGTCCCAATCCGGGAACCGGTCGCGCGCCGTGTCGACGTGGAACACGTCGGCCGCCATCCCTCCTTCGCTCGCCGCCAGCGCGCTCCGTACGTCGATGCGGTGCAACGTGAACGTCCCGGCCACGACGGCCAGGAGCCCTGGTCGGTCGGGAGCGATGACGGTGATCGTGCCCCGCTCGGGCACGACCTGGAGCGTGCGGCGCGCCATCAGGCGTCGGAGATCGGGCGTGGGCAGCTCCGGCGGAGGCTCGGCAGCGCCGTCCGTCAGCCGGCCGCGCACGCGGGACACCAGCTCCCCCACCAAGCCCGCCTTCCACCCCGACCACGCCGTGGGCCCCGTCGCCAGGGCGTCCGCCTCGGTCAAGGCCGCGAGCAGCTCCAGGCGCTCGACGGTGACGACTCGGTCAGCAACTCCGTCGATCGTGGCCGGACGCGTCGCCGTCTCCGCGAGCAGCAGGTGGTCCCGAACGAGTAGACGCAGCGTCTCGACGTCCGCCTCGTCGAATGCCATGCGCCGGGCGATGCCGTCGACCAGCTGGACGCCGGCCACCGTGTGATCACCGCGCCCACCCTTGCCGATGTCGTGCAGGAGGGCGCCGACGAGGAGCAGGTCCGGTCGGTGCACCCTTCGCATCAGCGGCGCCGCTCGCGCCGCCGACTCCAGCAAGTGCCGGTCGACGGTGTACACGTGGTAGGCGTCGCGCTGCGGTCGGTTGCGGATCTCCGACCACTCGGGCATGTACCGCGAGAGCACTCCGGTGGTGTCGAGTGTCTCCATGTGCCGGACCGCGGCCGGGCCGCACCCCAGGAGACTGACGAGGGCGTGGCGCGCGTCGTCCGTCCATCGAACCGTCGTCGACGGTGCCGGCGGCTGGAGCGCCAAGCGGCGCAGGGTGTCTTGGGCGACCGGAACGCCCGCACGCGCCGCGGCAGCCGCTACTCGGAACGGGAGCGAGTCGTCGAGGGCGGGTGACGCCGTCGAATCGATTGCCATCTCCCCGTCGCGGAGGACGATCTCCGGTTCGACCGGCAGGTCGCGGCCACCGCGCCGCCCCGGACCCGAGAGCGACGACTCGATCCGGTCCCACGTGTCCTCGGCCGCCCACGCGATGCGCCGGCCGGCGGCGGTCACCGCCGTCGCCAGGGCTTGACGGTCGGGCATGCCCAACCGGGCGGCGACGCCGGCCTGGTCCTCGCGGACCAGGGTGTCGGTATGGCGTCCGGCAACGGTGTGCAGCGCCACCCGGACGGCAAGCAGCGCGTCGTGGGCGTCGACGAATGCCTGCTCCTCGACGGCGGGAACGGCAATAGGTGTGGCCAGAGCCGCAGCTCCCAGCGCTTCGACGTCGCGCAGGCCGCCCCGCGACGACTTCAAATCGGGCTCGAGCAGGAACGCCACGTCGCCTGATGCCTGCCAACGTTCGCGCACTGCTTCGGACAGCCGACCGAGTGACGTTCGGGGCCGACCCACCCAATCGGCCCGGACCCCGTGCAGGGCCCGCTGGGCCAACGGCTTGTCGCCGGCGACGGGGCGAGCGGTCAGCAACCCCAGGGCCACCTTGAGGTCCTTGGCCGCCATGGTGACCAGCTCTCGGGGCGTTCGCACGCTGTGGTCCAGGTGGAGTCCGGCGTCCCAGACCGGATACCACAGCGCCTCGGCCACCTCGGCCACGGACTTCCCCCGCTCGTGCAGCAGCACGAGGTCGAGATCGCTGGCGGGGCACAGCTCGGCCCGGCCGAAGCCGCCCACCGCCAGCAGGACGACGCCCTCCATGTCCCTGCCGTCGAGGGCGCGCACGAAGAGCGGCCGGAGCCACTCGTCGACCGCCTCGGCGTAGGCCTTGGTGAAGGCCCGGCCCCCGAGTCCGGCGGCGTGCAGCCCCGCCCGCACTTCGCGGAGGTCGACGCCGCTCACGCTGACCTCCGATGTCGTCATGGTGTTCGCCCTAGAGGGCTTCGGCCCCGGACTCTCCGGTGCGGACTCGCATCGCCCGGTCGACGTCGACGGCCCAGATCTTGCCGTCGCCGATCTTCCCGGTGCGTCCGGTGGTGGCGATGATGTCGATCACCTTGTCGACGTCGGGCGTCTCGACGAGGACCTCGATCTTGACCTTGGGGACGAAGCTCACCTGATACTCGCCACCCCGGAAGGTCTCGCTCTTGCCTCCTTGCCGTCCGTAGCCCTGCACCTCCGAGACCGTCATGCCGACGATCCCGGCGCCGCGGAGCGCGTCCTTGATCTCCTCCAACTTGAACGGCTTCACAACCGCAGTCACGAGATGGATCACCGTCTCTCCCTTCGGCTTCAGACCGGTTCTTTGTCGACCGGGACGGGTGGCGTTCTTGGCACGTCGGCGCTGCTCAACGACCGGCCGGAACCGAGCAAGGTCGTGTAGCTGACACCCTGGCCGAACTCCATGTGGTAGGCGGGCGTGCCGTGCTCGTGGATGTCCAGGCCCTCGAGCTCGCCGTCCTCCTGGAGGCGCAGGTTCCACGAGCCCCTGATGGACCTGATGGCGAACATCAGCAACAAGCTGAACCCGAATACGACGACCACGCATGTCGCACTGCCGATGAGCTGTGACCGTAACTGGGCGGTGCCACCGCCGTACAGCAGGCCTTTGACGACCGTCGACTTGTCGACGCCGTCAGCCGTCGGTACGCCGTACTTCCCGACCGCGAACAGCCCCAGGCTGAGCGTCCCCCAGATGCCGGCCAGTCCGTGGACGGGCCAGGCGCCGATGGGATCGTCGACGCGCCAGTGCTCGAGGAGATCGATGCCGAGCGGCACGACGATGCCGGCGACGGCACCGATCGCGATGGCCCCCGCCGGCGAGACCCAGTAGCACGGACAGGTGATGGCGACGAGTCCTCCCAGGAAGCCGTTGACCGAGATCCCGAGGTCCCACTTCTTGGATCTCGGATAGACGAACAGCACGGCCATCATTCCCGCCGCGCAGGCCGCCAGGGTCGTGTTGGCCGCCACCCGCCCGATGCCCTGCCAGTCCATCGCCGACAGCGTCGAACCCGGGTTGAACCCGTACCACCCGAACCACAGGATGACACCGCCGATGGCGCCCCACGTGAGGTCGTGCGGGGGCAGCGGGCCGCCACCGTCCCGCTTGAACACCCGGCCGATGCGAGGGCCGAGGGCGATGGCGCCGGCCAGGGCGATGAACCCGCCGACCGTGTGCACCACCGTCGAGCCCGCGAAGTCACGGAACACGGTGCCACCGGTCCAGCTGTGGAACCAGCCCATGGTGTTGCCGAGCCAGCCGCCCGGGCCCCAGACCCAGTGGCCGAAGATCGGATAGATGAAGCCTGACACGGCGATGCTGTAGAGGATGTCGCCCTTGAACGACGTCCGGCCGACCATGGCACCCGACGTGACCGTCGACGCCGTGTCCGCGAAGGCGAACTGGAACAGCCAGAAGGCGAGGAACGCCACCTTGGTCGAACCGTAGGCGGCGGTAATGCCGTGCAGGAAGAAGAACTGGTGGCCGATCAGGCCGTTGCCGACGCCGAACTGGAAGGCGAACCCGATTGCCCAGTACAGGATCCCGCACAGGCACGTGTCGAACACACACTCGAGAAGGACGTTGACGGTCTCCCTCGACCGGGCAAACCCGGCCTCGAGGCCCATGAAGCCCGCCTGCATGAAGAACACCAGGAAGGCCGTGACCAGCACCCAGATGGTGTTCACCGGGCTCACGAAATCGTTGGCCTTGTGCGCGATCGGCGCCGCGCTCTGGGCCCACGCCGCGCTGTCCAGGAGCCAGGCAAACGCTTTCATGGCGCCCAGGACGCCGACGATGCCGAGCATCTTGCCCCCGAGAATGACCGCGATCAGCCGCCGCGTATCCTTCTCCTCCCTCAGTCGCCGTAGCTTTTGTCTCATGGCGACGACCGTACGGAAGCGATGTTTCGAGCCCGTTTCTTCGTAGTTACGATCGACGCGCCGGCTGTTACGAGATCGTTGCGCCGCCTGCTGCTCCTCCTGATCGCCCTTGCCCTCGTGGCAACCGCCTGCAGGTCGAGCGGCGGCAACGCCAACTCGAGCACCTCGACGAAGCCAGCCGCGCCGCTCCCACCGCTGGGCAAGCCCAACCCCCTCGGCGCCAAGTGGGACTGGAGCAGGCTCGACGAGTTCAAGCCCTACCTCGCCTCGCTCGCCGGCGGCGCCACCTTCTACGACTTCGCCTGGTGCGACGTGGAGCCGACCGAGGGCGATCGCGACTGGTCGACCGTCGACAACGTTGCCAACAACGCCCGGTCGCTCGGCTTCGAGCTCTACCTGAAGATCCGCACGGGCGCGTGCTGGGCGACGGTCGACTCCAGTGGGGACACGGGCCGCGCGCGCCGGCGAGCACGCAAGGACGTCTCCTCCATGCCCGCGGACATGGCGAAGTACGACGCGTTCCTCACCGATGCCGTCAAGCGCTACTCCCCGCTCGGTGTGCACGAGTACGCCATCGAGAACGAGGTCAACGCCCCGATTCACTGGGCGGGGACGAGCGCGGACTACGTCACCCTTGTGACGGCAGCGGGTCGCGCCGTCCACGCCGCCGACGCCAATGCACGCGTCGTCGATGGCGGCCTCGGCAGCACGGTCTACGGCGCGGCCATCGCCCGGCGTCTCCTCGACGAAGGCAAGGACAGCGACGCGGTCAGCGCCTATCAGCGGTACTACGCCCGCCGGTTCGCGGTGCGGGCACAGCAGCTGCCCGAGGTGAGTAGCGCGAGTGATCTCCGCGACGTGCTCAGCACCGGCCAGGCGGCCCGCAATCTCCAGTACTTCGACGCCACCGTCGCCCTCGCCCAGCAGAAGCTCGTCGACGACTTCGAGATCCATTTCTACGAGCGCTATGACAACGTGCCGGCGCTGGTCGACCTGCTGCACGCCACGTTGCCGCCGACCCTCCCCATCCAAGCGTGGGAGGTCGGCCAGTTCTGGCCCAACGCCCCGAGCGACGAGCACACCCACGCCGACGAGCTCCAGCGGGCGGTGGACGGGCTGCTCGACGGGGGTGTCGGGCGCGTCATCTGGCTGCCGCTCGCCTACAACCCCAACGGGCGCAACCCGTCCGAGCTGCGGTTCGGGCTGGTCGACCCCAACGGCGGCGTCCGCGAGAGTGGCAGAGTCTTCGCCGAGATCGCGGCCGCCCACGCGCGAACCTGAAGGGCCGATGAGCGAGCTGACGCGGAAAGCGACCCGGCATCTGCGCTGGGCGCGTCAGGACGGGCTGTCGGCGCTCATCGAGGAGGATGATCTCAGGCCGGTCAGCCGCGCCAGCCGCGCGTGGCGAAAGTGGCGCTGGCGTCGTTCGCACGGCGTCGAGCCGGGCACGGCGATGCCGGTGTGGTTGGTCGGGGTCCAGCGCTCGGGCACGAACATGGTGGTGCGCGGCCTGGAAGAGAGCCCGGAGGTCGAAGTCCACAACGAGAACGACGGCGCCGCCTTCGAGCGGTTCCGCGTGCGGCCTGATCCGGTCGTGCGCGGGCTCGTCCTCGCCAGCCGCCACCGCTATGTGTTGTTCAAGCCCCTGTGCGACTCTCACCGCGTCGACCAGCTTCTCGCCCTCGACACCCCCACGCCGGGCCGGGCGATCTGGGCCTACAGGGGCGTCGACGGGAGAGTGCGCTCGGCGCTCGCCAAGTTCGGGGACACCAACCTGCGCGTGCTGACTGAGATCGCGGCCGGCCGCGGAGGAGACCTGTGGCAGGCGCAGCGCCTGTCAGAGGACAACCTCGAGCTCATCGGCAGCTTCGACTGGACGTCGATGAGCGCGGCGTCGGCGGCCGCCCTGTTCTGGTTCGTCCGCAACAGCCTCTTCTTCGATCTCGGGCTCGACCAGCGGGATGACGTGCTCCTCTCCAGCTACGACGCCCTGGTCGCCAAGCCCGAACACTGCACCCGGGCGCTGGCGACGTTCCTTGGCCTCGAATGGCGGCCTGGGCTGGCTGCCCATATCGACCATCGAGACGGACGCGGGCGTGAACGCCTGAACCTCGACCCCCGCGTCCGCCGTCTCTGCGACGAGCTCGAAGAGCGCCTGGCCGCACTAGTCGCCTGATTGGCGACGTCTTCAGCCGGTAGCGGGAACGACGTCGGCATCGCGGCGACGTGAACGTCGCCGCACGCCGTCCCAGACCTCGCGACCGAAGAGGTAACCGACGGCGACGAACAGACCGCCCGCCGCCGCGCCGACCGAGAACTGCAACGCATCGCTGAACGGGAACGAGCGATGGGCCTTGCCGACGACCATGGCATTGGCCGGTGCCGCCGCCGCGAGCTGGACCGACGCCTCGCGCTCCCGCTGCTCCGCGTCGCGGCGCAGGTTGACGGCCCGGCGGCGCACGTCGATCAGGGCCAGGTACTGGCCCTGGAGCTGGCCGAGGCTGGCCACTCGGGCCTGGGCGGCGGCGGCCTGCTGGTTGATCTGGGCGGCCCCCGCTTGATCCTTGGCCCGCGCGGCGGTGGCCTGCAGGGCGGCCAACCCATGCGAGGCGGCGGCGTAGGCCACCTCCGGTGTCAGCCCGGCCGTCTGCGCGCTGATGGCGTTGAGCCCGTCGTCGGCCTGGTCGGCCTGCTTCTGGGCGGCGTCGACCGAGGCCTTCGCCACGTCGTACTGACCCTGGAAGAGGAAGTGGAGGGTGTCGGCAGCGGCGGCGCGCACCACAGGCACCGCCTGCTTCTTCTTCGTCGTCAGATAGGTGACGTCGACGAAGGCACTCCCATTGACCTGGGTGACGCTGAGGCCGCCGCGCACCTGGTGGGCGGGCACGCTGGTCTCCTGGGAGACCTGATCGACGAGCCTGTTGGTTCGCAGCGCACCCGTGACGTTGTTGGCGAAGAACTTGTCGGCGTCCGATCCCCGGTACTGGTTGGAGCGGACGCCGCCGACCAGCGAGGTCGGGATGATCGTGACCTTGGCCGCGTACCGCGTCGGCTTGAGCACGAACCAGGCGAGCGGCAGGAAGCCCGCGATCAGGGGCACCAGGACCAGCACCCAGAAGCGCTTGCCGATGGCTTTGAAGTAGTCGAGGATCTCCATGGCAGTGACGGCCCCCTCCAGGGTCGCCGGATAGCATGACGCAACCGGCGGGCGGCCCAGGGCCGCCCCCAGTCGTAGCACCCCTCGATGGCCACCGCCGAACTCACGACCAACCCCCGCGTCGACTGGGCGAAGATCGCCACGTTCGCGGCCGTCTTCGTGGCCGCCGTGCTCGCCGCCGCCAGCGGCCTGGCCGCAGGCGAGGGCTCCAAGAGCGGCCTCGTGCTCCCCGTCGCCATCGGGGCCGCCCTCGTGCTCGCCGTCCTGGCCCTGACCCGCTTCCAGCTGTACGTGATCGTGATGCTGATCACCCGCAGCAGCCTCGACCTGGCCAAGCTCAGCCACCGCACCGCGGGTACGACCTCGGTCGGGGCCTCGTCGAGGGCCCTCGACCCCTCGAGCATCCTGGCCGTGGGGTTCCTGCTGGCGGCGGGCGTGTGGCTGGCGGCCCAGTACCGCTACCAGGGATCCCTCCCGGGATCGACGGTCCGCCGGGCGCTGGTGCTGTTCCTGGCCGCGGGGGCCGTCAGCGTGCTCGGGTCCAACAACCTCACGTCGAGCGCCCTCGAGACGCTGCGCATCTGCGCCGTCGTCGCCATGTTCACGGTGCTCGAGCAGATGATCACGAGCATGACCAAGGTCAAGCAGATCCTGCTCGCCGGCTTCCTGGCCACGGTGATCCCGCTCGCGTACACGACCTACGGGTTCCTGTCCGGCCATCCCAAGTCCGACCTCAAGGGCGGCTTCACCCGCATCTCCGGGACGTTCAACCAGTCGAACGACTACGGGCGCTTCCTCATGCTGATGATCATCATGGGGGCGGCGGTCTACCCCCATCTCGAGCGCAAGTGGCGACGGCTGATGGCGGTCATGCTCGTGCTGTCGTCGGTGTACCTGTTCTTCACCTACACCCGCAGCGCCCTGGTGGCGACGGCCATCGGCCTGTTGATCGTGGGCGCCATCCAGAGCAAGCGCCTGCTGGCCGGCCTCCTGGTGGCTGGCATGGCCGGGCTGTTGTTGGTGCCGTCGCTCTCGGGCCGCTTCACCGACCTCACGCAGTACCAGAGCAAGCAGCTGTCCCAGCAGGGCGGCACCAACGGTGGCAACACCCTGGCGTGGCGGCTCTCGTACTGGACCCAAGTGCTGCCTCTCGCCAATTCGAACCCGGTGACGGGCATCGGCCTGAACCAGACGAAATACAGCACCGACAAGGCCAAGCAGCCCCACAACGACTTCATCCGCGCCTACGTCGAAACAGGCCTCGTCGGACTCTTCGCGTACGTGTGGTTGCTCGTGGCGCTCGTCATGCTCGGCCGCCGCGCCGTCAAACGCACGCGATCGGGGACATTCGAACGGGGGGTCGCCGCCGGCTTCCTGGGCTGCGCGGTGGCCTTCATCGCCGTGAGCGTCGTCGCCAACGTCATCTCCAACGTGGTGAACCTCTGGTACTTCATCGCCTTCGCGGCGTGCACGTCGGCGATCATCAAGATCGCCGACCGCCGCGCCGCCATGGCGACGCTGCCGCCGCCTCTCTTGGAGCCTTAGCCCTCGCCGTTCCTACCGAAGACCATGAAGGACTTCGGCAGGAGCCACTTGCGGTCCACGACGATCGCCGCTCCAGGGAACAGCAAGTCGAGCTCGCGGCGCGTCAGCAGGTGGATGGAGTCCACGCGCTCGAGCGCCTCGCGGTAGGTACGGCGGCAGGGCCCCCGGTCCCACCACATGACGATGGCGGCCTTCACGCGCCGGGGGAGCAGGAAGTGGAACGGGAGCACGAAGTGCGGTTCGAGGACGAACCAGCGGTTGGGGGTCTGGAGGAAGTACTGCCTGCCTTGCCGGGTCACCGCCGCGAAGGCGGCGATGGCGTCGTCGCCACCCACGTGCTCGATGACCGAGTTCGAGAACACCAGGTCGTAGTCGGCGGGGTCGAGCGGGGGCGCGGTGGCATCGCCCACGAGGACGTCCACAGTGGCCTGGCCGAGACGCTGGGTGCTCGGCTCGCCCCGCAGGTTGAGACACGTGATCTCGAGGGGCCTGGTCAGAATGGCCTCGTCCGTCCAGAAGGATGGCTTCCCGCCGAGGTCGAGCACCCGCTTGACGTCATCCCAGTCGACGCGGGCCCGGAGGTCGGCCCAGCGACGGGCCCGGCTGCGGTCCGAGAACCGCCGCACCCGGCGGCGGACGTAGGTGCCGAGACCAGGCACTAAGCCCCAGATTGGGGGGCCGGCAGACTGCCCTCAGGCACGGCGGGCAGAGTATCGTGTGCCCTTGGCCTGCTCCCTCAGGCCATCCCGGCGAGGAACCAGGAGACGTTCGTGGAGCTCAGGGACTATCTCGACATTCTCAAGCGGCGCAAGAACATCCTCATCGCCGTCCCGGCGGTGGCGGCCCTGCTCGTCGTCGGTCTGATCGTCGTCAAGCCCAAGGAGTACCAGGCGACCGCCACCGTCGCCGCCCCGGCCCTGGTCGGCGGCACCAGCTCCAACCAGTACAGCGGCGCCAACGGCCCCAAGTCGTTCGTCGCCAACTTCACAGCCGCCGTGACCTCCCCGCCGGTGGTCGACCAGGTCTCACGTGAGACAGGCGCGCCGAAGAACCAGGTGAAGTCCGGCGTGTCGGCCAACGAGATCGGCACCAGCAGTCTCATGCAGGTCACGTACAAGACGTCCAAGCACAAGCAGGCGTTCCCCGTCGCCCAAGCGGCGGCGTCCGACACGATTGTCTTCCTGTTCAAGACCCAGGTGCAGCTGGCTCAGCAGCCGCTCGAAGGGGCCAAGCAGAACCTGGCCAACGTCGAGGGGCAGATCGCCGAGCTCTCCAAGTCGAGCGGGCTCGTCGTGCCCGACAAGGACTACGAGGTGCGGGCCCAGGCCGTCGCCAGCTTGCAGAGCGCACAGGCCCAGGCCCTCGCCAACGGCCAGGGCTCGACCGCGGCCCACCTCCAGACGCAGATCGACCAGCAGAAGGCCGCCCTCGCCGCCATCGCCCCCCAGGTGCAGCAGTACACAGCCCTGACCACACAGAAGGATGCGGCCGTCACCCAACTGAACCAGGCCCAGCAGTCGTTGCAGCAGTCCCAGAGCCAGCTTCAGGCGGCCGATCCCAAGCAGGTCGTCACCGTGAGCAAGGTGCACTCGGTGTCGGTGATCGGTGACGTGTTCCAGAAGGGGCTCGTCGCCGTGTTCGCCGGCCTGTTCCTCGCCATCGGCATCATCGCCGGCCTCGAGCTGCTCGAGCGCACGAGTCAGCCGGCCGACGTCGAGGTGCCCGCTGAATGGACCAAGCCCGTGCCCGGGCAGGAACCGTTCCCGTCGAGGGTCTGACCGCCGACGGGACGAGCGTCCCGCCCACAGCCAGCAAAGACACCGCGAACGCAGGCCGCGGTCTGCCGCGGTCGGTCCGTCGCCCAATGGCTGCGGCGCGCGTCTTCCTCAGGCGCCCGACGGCCAGCCTGCGAGCCACGCCCGACTTCCTGATCGTCGGCGCCCAGCGCGCCGGCACGACGTCCCTCTACCGCTACCTGGCCGAACACCCGGCGGTGGCCCCGCCGATTCGCAAGGAGATCCAGTACTTCAGCCTGCACCATGGGCGCGGCGACCAGTGGTACCGCTCCCACTTCCCCGTCGCCGGGCGAGACCGGAAGACGTTCGAGGCGACGCCGTACTATCTGCTCCACCCCGCGGCCCCGGCCCGGGCGGCGGCCACCGTCCCGGAGGCAAAGGTCATCGCCCTCGTGCGCGACCCCGTCGCCCGTGCGTTCTCGCAGTGGCAACACAACGCCTCGCGGGGTCTCGAGCACCTCGGGTTCGAGGCGGCCCTGGACGCCGAGGCCGAGCGGCTGGCGGGTGAAGAGGAGCGCTTGGTCGCCGACGCCACCTATCGCAGCGACGCGCACCGGCTGTGGTCGTACATGGCTCGGGGCCGCTACTCCGACCAGCTGGAGCGCTGGCTGGCGCACTATCCGCGAGAGCGGATCCTCGTGCTCCGCAGCGAGGATCTCTACGAGCAGCCGGCGTCGACGTACGCCCGCAGCCTCGAGTTCCTCGGGCTGCCGGCGATCGACCTGGAGGCCTACCCCCGCTACACCCGGCGGCCGTCGACGGCGCATATGACCGATGGGGCACGCCATCGGCTCGCCGTCTACTTCCGCCCGCACAACGAGCGCCTCGCCGCCCTCCTGGGCGAGAACGTCTGGTGGGAGAGCGCGTGACCGGCGTCGCCACACCAGCCCCGGTGCCCGACGACCAGCGGGCGGAGTCCGAGCGCGAGATCCTCGGCATCGCCCGGGGTGGCGCCCTCAACATCGGCGGCCAGCTGTGCAGCCAGATTTCGTTCTTTCTCATCACCCTCCTCCTCGCCCGCACCCTGGGCCGGGCCGACGTCGGCGTGTACGCGCAGGGGTTCGCGTTCCTCGTCCTGTTGGGCCTGCTGTCGCTGAGCGGCTTCCGCGCCGGGCTCACCCGGTTCGTCGCCGTGCACCTGGCCGAGCGGGACTGGGGTGCCCTTCGGGGCACGGTCCGCCTCGGACTCGGGCTCAGCGCCCTGGCGTCAGTCATGCTGGGCGCCGGGCTGTACGCCCTCTCGTCGGTCCTCGCCACGAACGTGTTCGGCGACCACAGCGTCGCCATGGCCCTGCGGTTCGTAGCCCTCACCCTGCCCGCCTCGGTCTTCATCGACGCCGCCCTCTCGGCGACCCAGGGGTTCAAGACCATGAAGGCCTACGCCACCATCGGACTGATCTTCGAGCCCGGGCTGCGTCTGGCCCTTACGGCGGGAGCGCTCGCCGTCGGGTGGGGACTGCACGGGGCACTGATCGCCCTGGTGACCTCGAACTACGTCGGTGCGGCCCTCGCGGCGCTGGCCCTGCGGCGGCTCATGGCGGGTCCCCGAGCGGCTCCGCGCTACGACGTCCGCCAGCTGTTCGTGTTCTCAACCGTGAGCTGGATGGCGTCGCTGGCGTCGGCCGGCCTCATCTGGGCCGACACCATCCTCCTGGGTGCGTACAAGACGAGCGCCGACGTCGGCGTCTACCAGGTGGCGACCCGCATGGTCATGCTCGCCGCCTTCGTGATGACGCCGGTCAACGCCGCCTTCGCGCCGCGGATCGCCGACCTCTACCAGCGTCATCGCAGCGAGAGCCTCCGCCACACCTATGTGGCAGCCACGAGCTGGATCCTGCGCCTGTCGCTCCCTGCCTTCGTGCTGTGCATGGTGATGCCCAAGGAGCTGCTGTCGCTGTTCGGCCACCGCTTTGATACCGACGCAGCCGTCACCGTCATCCTCGTTCTGTCTGTGGGCAAGCTCGTCGACAGCGCCACCGGGCCCTGCGGGCTGATGCTCAACATGTCGGGCCGACCGGGTCTCAGTCTCTTCGACAACGTGGTTGTGCTCGTCACCAATGTCGCCCTCAACGTGTGGCTCATCCCAAAGCACGGCATCGTCGGGTCGGCCTACGCGTGGGCCATCTCCCTGGCCCTCGTCAATATCCTGCGGGTGCTGCAGGTCAAGAAAGTGCTGGGGATGTTCCCGTTTGGCATCGGCGAGGCGAAGGCGCTGGTCGCGGCGGCGGCAGCGGCGGGCACGGGTCTGGCCGTCGAGCACTGGCGAGTGCAGGTGAACCTCGGCACCTTGGTCCTCGGGGCCGCGGCCCTTGGTGTCACCTACGTTGCAATCGTTGTGCTTCTCGGCATCACCCGTGACGACCGCCTGGTGTGGGACGCCCTCCGGGGGCGACGACAGGTGGCGACGCCGTGACGACTCGCGTGCTGTACGTGGCGGGGACGGGGCGCAGCGGATCGACGCTCCTCGCACGCGTGCTCGACCGGGCCGACGGCGTGTTCGCGGCTGGCGAGCTGCGCTACGTGTGGCAGCGTGGCCTGCTCGAGGACCGCCTGTGCGGATGCGGCGAGCCGTTCAGCAAGTGCCCGTTCTGGAGCGAGGTCGTCGACCGCGCCTTCGCGGGACGCGACGTGGACGCCCGTCAGGTCGTCGCCGCTCAGCGAGCCCTCACCCGGCTGCGGCGGGTGCCCCGCATGCTGACGATCGGCGCCCTCGAGGCACCCGCCCACTATCTCGAGACACTGTCGCGCCTGTATCGAGCGGTGACCGACGTATCGGGATGCGAGCTGATCGTCGACTCGTCCAAGCTGCCCTCCTACGGGTTCGTGCTTGCCCAAGTCCCCGAGATCGACGTGCGGGTCGTCCATCTGGTGCGCGATCCGAGAGGCGCGGCCTATTCGTGGCGGAGGACCAAGCCCCGACCGGACGGCAACGGCGACATGCAGCAGATGTCGCTGCTCAAGAGCTCGTCGTTGTGGCTGGCGTGGAACGCCAGCACGCCGATCCTGTTCCGCGACTCCAAGCGATACCGCGTCGTTCGTTACGAAGACCTCGTGTCGCGTCCGCGCCTCGTCGTCGACCAGATCCTCGCCTTTGCCGGTCACACCGGCGAGGGTGCGCCGTTCGTCGATGAGCGCACGGTCGCCCTCGAGCGGTCGCACACCGTCGCCGGCAACCCCAACCGCCTCCAGGCTGGACAGGTGGAGCTCCGAGAGGACCAGGCGTGGACGACGGCGATGGGACGTCCCCAGCGTGCTCTCGTCACCGCCCTGACCACTCCCCTTCTCGGGCGCTTCGACTACCGATGACGCGATCGGCCAGCCGCCCCATCTTCATCGTCGGCTGTCAGCGCTCAGGGACCACCCTGCTCCGCCTGATGCTCGACTCGCATCCGAACATCAGCTGCGGGCCCGAGACGCGGTTCCTGCAGGACTTCGCCAAGCTCACGAGCGAGAGTTGGGACCGGCTCAGCCTCTACGGCTTCCCGAAGTCGTACTGGCTGGACAAGTCGGCCGAGTTCTTCGACTCCTTCCAGACCGAGTACGCCAAGTCCCGCGGGAAGACACGGTGGGCCGACAAGACGCCGCGCTACGCCCTGTCGCTCGGCTACATCAACGAGCTGTTCCCCGCCAGCCAGATCGTGCACGTGATCCGCGACGGACGTGACGTCGTCGCCTCCCACCGCGACCGCTGGGGATACTGGTCGGCGGTCAAGGCCGTCGAGAAGTGGCCGCGCTACATCCGCGCCGCCCGGCGCGTCGGTGAGCGCATGCCCGGCGATCGCTACGCCGAGGTGCGCTACGAGGAGCTCGTGCTCGACACCGAGACCGCCCTGAGGGCGCTGCTGGGCTTCCTCGGGGAGCCCTGGGACGACGCCGTGCTCCATCACGATCAGGTGCCCCACGACGTCGCCGGCCGCTACGAGCAGTTCTCGGGCGAGCGCCGGCGCCGGGAAGACACCGGAGGGAACGCCGTCTACCGCTCCCGGGTCGGTGCCCACCGGCGGGAGATCGACCCCCTGCTGCGATCGCTCGTCGCCATGCGAGCCGGTTCCACGCTGCGCGCCCTGGGGTATTGATGGAGCCCGTCTTTCTCGTCGGAGCGCCGCGCTCGGGCACGAGCCTGATGTACAAGGCCCTCTGCCTTCACCCCGACGCTTCCTACATCTCGAACTGGGTGCGGCGGGCGCCGGCCGTCCCCCAGCTGGCCGTGCTCAACCGGGCCGCGGTGCATCTTCCCCACCTGCGGCTCAAAGCCTGGTTCGGCGGGGGCGACAACGCTTACGTCTACGGATCGCGTCGGCCGCTGTGGGAGCGGGCCTTTCCGATGCCCGTCGAGGGTGAGCCGCTGTACACCCGGGCCGGCGTGGGTGAACACGCGAACGGCAGCGCCGATCTCTCACGCCTGCGTCGGTCGTTCGCGGCGGTGCGCCGCGCCGGCGGCGGCAGCACGTTCGTCAACAAGCGGGTCGCCAACAACCGGCGGATTCCGCTGCTCCTCGACGCGTTTCCCGATGCTCGCTTTGTCGAAATCGTGCGCGACGGTCGGGCCGTCGCCCTCTCGCTCGCGAACGTCGACTGGTGGCCCGACAGCGTCGTGTGGTGGGCGGGCAAGACACCCAGGCAGTGGGAAGCAGCCGGCGGTGATCCGTGGGCGCTGCGCGCGCGCACGTGGGTCGAAGAGCTCCATGCCACCGAGCAAGGGCTGGCCAAGGTGCCCGAGCGCCAGCGGCTCTCGATCACCTACGAGCAGCTGGTCCGCGACCCGCAGACGACCCTTTCGGGCGTTGCCGTCTTCGCCGGCCTCGACCCCGCCGGCGCTGGCCGAAGCTGG